>Ga0255072_1000005_pt1 | contig 47114 bp, 103 predicted proteins | sample Colum_Yuk_RepA_8_FD_188461 | JGI IMG/M metagenome (GOLD analysis project Ga0255072, IMG submission 188461) | Freshwater microbial communities from Columbia River, Oregon, United States - Colum_Yuk_RepA_8h | ecosystem: Environmental > Aquatic > Freshwater > River | place: USA: Oregon | collected...
ATTAATATTGATTATACTTGCATTCTTAGCAACTGGATGTAGTACTACAGTTCCAGTAACTGCAAAGTTTCCACAAGTACCTGAAAGGTTAATGCAACTATGTCCTCAGCTAGAAAAATTAGAAAAAGAAGCAAAGTTGTCCGACGTGGCAAAAAACGTGACTAATAACTATACAAAATACCATGAGTGTTCAATCCAGAATGAATCATGGATTGAATGGTACGGTACCCAGAAACAAATATTTGAAAGTGTAAAATGACAAACCCTGAAGTACTTGTTGATACAATTCAACACGGCAAAAAACAATTTATTAAGAAGTTTATGAAACATCCTGAACTTAGTCAGGCATGGAACCAGTACGTCGATGCTCAATCTATATTTGTTAAGCAAGCACTAAAGACAAATGAAACCACATCAATGTTATTAATGGAGAAGGTAATTGGTACTCACGGTGAGAAGCTATTCAACCCGTTCGGGATTGATTGGTTCCAGGCTGGATGGGACTCGTTAGTAAAACATAACTCAAAGAAATAAAATGAAAAAGATACTACTGCTGATACTTGCTTTGCCTCTGTTGGCATTTGCAGCAAAACAACCAACTGGCGTGACATACGATGCACAAGTGCTAAGAGTGAGTGATGGAGATACAATTGTAATCTCTGCCCCGTTCTTGCCAGCACCGTTGAAGCCTGAGCTTGCAGTTAGAATTTACGGAGTTGATACTCCTGAAAAAGGTCATAGAGCTCAATGTCCTCAAGAGGATGAGCGAGCACAGCTAGCTAGTAAATTTACTTACAATATGATTGCAAAGGGCGGCAAGATTCAAGCTACTCTTTATGGGTGGGATAAATTTGGTGGCCGTGTGCTAGGTGATATTCTTGTTAACGGCCAAAGTGTTCGTGCTGGATTAATCAGCAATGGTCTTGCACGGGAATACTACGGAGACGCAAAACAATCTTGGTGTAACTAAACAAGGAGATTATTATGATACTTTCAAAGTTTAAAGAGAGAGCTGGTTGGATTATTACATTATTTGCAGCAATCCTTGCTTTAAATTCTATTCTTGACGGTGGTAACTCATCACAAATTCTTTCTGATACAATCGAAGCAAATAACGTATGGGCATTCTACCAAGCAAAGTCAATTAAACAGACTTTGACTGAGATGCGATTAGAAGATGCTAAGGATCCTGAAAAGATCAGACAGTTAGCTGCTAAAATTGAACGCTACGAAAGCGATCCAAAGAGTGGTGAGGGTAAGAAAGAATTAATGGCAAAGGCAAGAGCAATTGAAGCTAATAGAGCAGTTTGTGAGCTTAGAGCTCCTTGGTATACTTTTGCCAACGCTCTGTTACAAATCGCAATTGTTATAATGGCTGCTGCTATGCTATCTTTTAGCATAAGAATGTACTGGATAAGTATTGGCACCGGTATCTTCTCTATATTATTGATGCTGCAAGGATTTTGGTTATTTTTACCAATAACACTATAAGGAACTGATATGGAACTAACAAAACAACAACTCAAAGAATTACTTCCAAAGAACCCGTATATAGATAACTGGCACCAAGCGCTGTCTCTGTTGTTACCGGACTACGAAATTAATGCACCAAAGAGAATAGCTGCTTTTGTTGCTCAGTGCGCACATGAGTCTGGTGGATTCATGGTTCTTAAAGAGAATCTAAACTACAAAGCAGCCTCGCTTCGTAAGTTGTTTGGTAAGTATTTTCATAACGATGATATTGCAAACGAGTATGCATCTAAGCCAAACAAACAAGAAGCAATTGCAAATAGAATCTATGCAAGTCGTATGGGTAACGGAGACGAAGCGTCTGGAGATGGATATAAGTATTGTGGTCGTGGATTGATCCAATTGACTGGTAAGTCAAACTATACTGCTTTTGCTGATTCATTAGAAATTACTCCAGACGAAGCTTCTGAGTATCTTGCAACATTTGAAGGTGCAGCACAGTCTGCATGTTGGTTCTGGGAAACAAATAACTTAAACCAATGGGCTGATAAAGGTGATATTGTAACATTAACTAAGCGTATCAATGGTGGTACAATTGGACTTGAGGATAGAATTAAACATTATGAACATGCCCTACACGTACTAGGAGCATAATATGTCTTTTTTAAGAAGCATGCTTGGTGATGGAACTGGTGAATTAAGTAGCAAAAGAACAATTACCTTTCTTGCTTTTTTAATGTGTTGCACCGCATTCATCTCTAACTTGTTTTGGAGCATGACAATGGATGTAACAATATATCAAAGTATGATGTATATTGTAATTGGTGGTTTAGGGTTTACTGTTACAGAGGCCTTTGCACCTAAAAAATAAGAAAGTAAAGCAATGAAAACAAAAATAATATTAATTGCTTTGTTATGTTTAGCTGGATGTGGTGATAGATTCAGATATGAATGTCAAGATTCAGCAAATTGGAATAGCCCACAATGTCAAAAACCTGCATGTGAAATTACACGCACGTGTCCTGACATCCTTATCAAAACAGATAAGAGAATAAGTACACCTGCACCTGAAGTTAAAGTTGAAAAAAAGGGAGATTGTAAATGATTAGAGATCTATTTGTCGATTCACCACGTTATACAGGTACAGAACTGATGGACCGTTTAAAGTTCTTTGTAGGTATTGTTCTTGCATTGACATTGTTCGGTATTGTATTTGTTGTGTTGTACAGTTTAATCTTTGTTACACAACCACTTGATGCAATCAGTCCTGTTGATAATAAGTTCTTTGAATTGATTATTCCTATTGCAACATTTCTGACTGGTACATTGTCTGGTATCATGCTAGCAAGTACACCAGAAGCTCAAGCAAAGGCATTAGAAGCAGCTAATAAAGGATGGGACAAGCCTCCTACACCTCCTTCTACTCCCACAAGATCACAGAGATCACAAGTCGAACCAAGTTTTGATTCTTCACCTTCTTTTGGTGGTGGATTTGATATGCCTACACCTCAGGTTGTTACAGGATTCGGTGGCAAGCCAGCCCCAGCTCCCGCGCCACAACCAGAAATCTAAATAAGAAAACCGAAGTAAGTAAAGGATCTTCCATGAAAAATCTATCAATTGCCTTCATTCTATCTCTTTCTTCTTTGACTGCCTTTGCTGGTGGTGAGATGAAAGAGGTGTGCAAAGACAAGCTGGATAAAGCCGGTAATGTGGTCATCGATAAGAAGACTAGCAAGCCAGCCCAACAGTGTAAAATGATCAAAGTACACAAGAAGCTAGATGGCACTGCTGTTCCCGAAAAGAAAAAGTAACATGGCTACTACAGTAGAACGAATCGGCGTTGTAGAGACCAAAGTCGAAAACCTTAACGAGAAACTTGACGAGCTCAAGGTAGATGTTAAGGAGATGCATGATTGCCTCGATAAGACCCGTGACGGACTTACTGCAAAACTGGAAGAGATGTATCAAGCATCTTGTGATCAGCACACCTCTCTTGCAAAAGAGATCTCCTATATCAAAAGTCAAAGAGATAGATTGGTATGGTCGTTTGCCGGTGTAATTGCTGCTGGTGGATTCTTTGCTGGACACTCAGATAAAATATTAAAGATATTTGGCGGTTGACTACTAATCAGTAACAGTATATAATCCTCTTGTGTCTTAGAGGATCTATATGCTACCAATTGATTACAAATATATCGGGCTCATCTCATCAAGGCTCCCATTGTTCAAGAAAACGAGCGATGGGACTTTTAATTTCCGGTGTATCATCTGCGGTGACTCGCAAACAAACAAAAGAAAAGCACGTGGCTTTATTCTAACCAAGAATAACCAGACGACTTACTATTGTCATAATTGTCATGCTTCATTGAACCTTTCCTCCTTCATAAAAGTAATTGATCCTCAGCTACACGATGAGTATCAAAAGGAAAGACTTGCAGAAAAATATTTGTCTACTCAAGTGGGTGTTAGCGCTCGCGAACCGGATATTACCCGGATCAGGTTCCCTAAATACCTCCGCGAAGAAGCATTCAAGAAACTGAAAAAGATATCATCATTAGAACATGATAACCCTGCAAAGAGGTATGTCAACTCAAGAAAGATCCCAACCAAACATCACTTCAGACTATTCCTTTCACTAAAATTTAAGAAATGGGTCAACACGATCATTCCTGATAAGTTTGAGAGTACTGATTTTGATGAGGCAAGGCTGGTGATTCCTTATGTTGATATGGACGGGTCATTGATAGGGTTTCAGGGACGTGCATTCGGGCAGACTAAGTTAAGATACATCAGCATTCACGTAGATACCGATAAGCCTTTCATATTTGGATTGGATACAATTGATAAGAAGGAAAAGATCTATGTAACAGAAGGTCCTCTTGATTCATTGTTCTTACCAAATGCACTTGCAATGGGGTCCTCCAATAACCTTAACGGGTTGAAGAGAGTGATTGATGATCCGTCTAGGTTTGTGATCGTACTAGACAATGAGCCGAAGAATATTGATATATGCAACATCGTTGAAAAGGCAATCGATTTAGGGTATAATGTATGCATATGGCCGTCCCACATTGAGCAAAAAGATATCAATGAGATGGTCTTGGCGGGAATGAAGCCGGAAGATGTTAAGCTAGTAATCGATTGTAATACTGTCTGTGGTTTAGAAGCTAAATTAAGGATAACACAATGGAAGAAATGTTAAATGACAAAAGCAAACACCAAGAACGTATCCAGCAAAAAGAAAACAAGATAAAGAAGCAAGTAAAGCTCTCTAAAGCATTCAGTATCCCGTGTAAAGAGCCACATAAGCTCCTTAAACGAAGTGTCATCTCTTGTGGTGACCCGAAATGCTTCATGTGTGCTAATCCTAGAAAAGTTTGGAATGAAAAAACAATTCAGGAGCAAAGATTTGAACAAACAGAAAAATGGAAAGAAGATGTATGGAAGTGAAGTTGATAAGTTATTCTAAGCCGGCTATTTCAACAGAAGAAGAGGTATACTGTAAAGATGTACAAGATCTCATCAGCTACTGCGCAAGGGTATCAAACCCAAACAATCAATCAAATAATGAAACGTCAGAACGACTCATTAGATATCTTGCAAAGCACAAGCACTGGAGTCCGTTCGAAATGGCCTCCGCCTGTATCGAAATCACAACTACAAGAGATATCGCAAGACAAATCCTTCGACATCGCAGCTTTTCTTTTCAGGAATTTTCCCAACGTTACGCTGACCCAACGGCTGAGCTCGACAATGCGTTTGTTATACGAGAATGTAGAATCCAAGACACATCAAATAGACAAAATAGCATAGAGCTGGTACTTGATAATCCTGATTCACGCAATCTTGATACGGGATGGATTCGTGCTCAGCAACGCGTGTTATACGCTGTTAAAGAAGCGTATCAATGGGCGATCGATAACGGGATAGCAAAAGAGCAGGCAAGAGCAGTTTTACCGGAAGGAATGACGGTTTCACGCCTTTATATGAACGGAACTATTAGATCATGGATACATTACATTGAATTGAGAAGCAGTAATGGAACACAAAAAGAGCATATGGAAGTAGCACGTGCTTGTGCAAAAGCAATCTCGGAAATATTTCCAATGGCGTCAGAATTCATATCTAAATAATACCCCTATGAAGAAACAAGAGATTACCGTTGACCGGGGAAAGAAGATATTTGTCTTTGATAATGTTTTTGAAGCCTCATTTCGTGCATCGTTATACCAGTTTGCAATGGAGACTGAATATAAAATAGGATGGAACGATACAAATGATATAGAAAATAAAGAACATTGTTATTTTCATTCAAAAGTATCATTGCATAAGTTTGAAGAGTTGAAACTATACGAAACACTCAAAAAATCTGAAGTATACCCGTTGATTACACACAAATTCCCATACAACTTTATAATCAATTGCTCACACCCGTCAGACACAAACTTTGCTCATACACACGTCAATACAACTCTATTATACTATGCAAACAGTAGTTGGAAGCCAGAATGGGCAGGAGAGACTTTATTCTTCAACGAAGAGATGACAGAGGTCTTGTTTACATCAGTATATAAACCAGGTAGAATTATATTATTTGATGGCGGAATTCCTCACACAATAAGATCTCAGTCAAGATATGGCCCTCAATACAGATTTACATACACTGTCTTTTTTGACGAAAACGAAGGTCTGACTGATAGACTAAGTAACCTTTCACAGTAATAAACATAATAACAAAGGAATAATTAATGGTAAACTTGTCTGTCGTTAGAAACGAAGAAGCAATGAATAACTTTAACATTAGGTTAAATTATGGTAATGATAAATTATTTGATGAGCACGGACTGAAACGACTCAGAGAATCGTATATGTTGGATAGTGAGGCATCACCACAGGAGAGATTTGCGTTCGTAGCACGTGCATTCGGAAGTAATCCAGCTCATGCACAGCGTATCTATGACTATGCTAGTCTACACTGGTTATCGCTCTCTACGCCGATTCTATCGTTCGGAAGAACACAAAAGGGTTTACCAATCTCTTGCTTTCTCAACTACATGCACGACAGCTCAGCCGGTCTTGTAGATAATCTTTCTGAAACCAATTGGTTGAGTATGTTGGGAGGCGGTGTTGGGATTGGATTTGGAATTCGTTCTGCTGATGATAAAAGTACCGGAGTGATGCCCCATCTTAGAATCTATGATGCCAGCAGTCTTGCATATCGTCAAGGTCGTACAAGACGTGGATCCTATGCTGCTTATCTTGATATTAGTCACCCCGATCTACCTATCTTTTTAGATATGAGGAAGCCAACTGGTGACCCCAATATGCGTGCACCCAATTTGCATCACGGTATAAATATTACAGATGACTTCATGCAAATTGTTGAGAAGTGTATGCTGGATCCAGAAGCTGATGATAGTTGGGATCTAGTTGATCCGCATGACGGAACAGTACGCGATACAGTATCAGCAAAGCATATTTGGCAACAGATTCTAGAATTGAGAATGCAAACTGGTGAACCATACTTACACTTCATTGATACTTCTAACGAGAAGATGCCTAAGTGGTTGAAGGATAGAGGATTGAAGATTCGTCAATCTAACCTTTGCTCTGAGATCATCCTTCCAACAGACAGAGACCGTACTGCAGTTTGTTGTTTGTCTTCTGTTAACCTCGAATACTACGATGATTGGAAAGATCATGATCTATTTCTCAAAGACATTGCTGAGCTTCTTGATAATGTCCTTCAGTATTTTATCGATAACGCTCCCGTCCATGTCGCAAGGGCCACTTATTCTGCTTCTCGTGAGCGTTCTATCGGCGTTGGTGCTCTAGGTTGGCACGCATACTTGCAAAAGAATAACATTCCTTGGGAATCAGCAAATGCCGTTGGAAGAAACAAGCAGATCTTTAAACATATTAGAGAAAAGCTAAATGTGGCAAATGCTGAACTCGGTAGCGAAAGAGGTGAAGCTCCTGATGCAGAAGGCACCGGTCTTCGTTTCAGTCATCTTATGGCTATTGCTCCTAATGCTTCTTCTAGTATCATCATGGGGAACACTTCTCCTAGTATTGAGCCATTTAGAGCTAACGCTTATCGCCAAGATACTCTTTCCGGATCTTCTTTGAATAAGAACAGATGGCTAGATGCTATTATTAGACAACAGAACGATGTAGATTATGATGAGGTTTGGTCTTCGATTATTGCTAATGACGGTTCTGTTCAACATCTTGACTGGATGGATGATTGGACGAAAGACGTATTTAAAACGAGTATGGAGATCGATCAACGCTGGTTGATTCAACATGCTGCTGATAGACAAGAATATATTGATCAGGCTCAATCACTCAATCTATTCTTTAGACCAACTGTTGATATTAGATATTTGCATGCAGTTCACTTCCAGGCATGGAAAGCGGGGCTCAAGAGCCTTTATTATTGCAGAAGCGAGAAGATTGGCAAGGCTGATAAGGTGTCAAAGAAGATTGAAAGAAGAGTAATTGAAGAGATTGACCTGAAAGCACTTGCTCAGAACGACGATGTTTGTTTGGCCTGTGAAGGATAGATGAAAACAATTGCACTGTTTGTGTATGACCCCAAGTGTTCTGTACAGTGCTGTAATGCTGTAATCAGATCACTTGACGGTCAGTATAATATAAAGTTGTTTTCTAAGAATAGAGTAGAAGAATGTTTCTTTGATGATGTTGATATGGTTATTGTTCCTGGCGGAATAGGTGATGCAGATACATTTTACCAACTATTTAAGAATAATACTGAAAGAGTAAAGAAGTTTGTTACTGACGGTGGTAAATATATTGGTATTTGCATGGGTGCTTACTGGGCTGGAAGTCATTATCTAGACATCTTAGACGGAATCGATACCGTTCAATATATTACACGGCCAAACACAGACACCAAAAGACCTCATGCAAAGAACCTAAAAGTGTACTGGCACGGTCAGGAGGCAAATATGTTCTTTTATGATGGTTGTGCTATTGTAGGAGACTATAGTAAGTTTGAATTAGTTTCTAAGTATGCTAATGATGATGTGATGGCTGCTATTCAAGGTAACATTGGATTGATTGGTTGCCATCCGGAAGCTGAGGAGTGGTGGTACGGTAGCTATTCATACATGAAAGGCAAGTACGTTAATCATCAACCCAAATTACTAGAGTTTGTCAACAAGCTAATGGAAAAATAAATGATATCAATTTCTGATAAAGCAAAAGAAAAGATTACAGATTTATACATTGACGAGAACGACCCTACAATCAAGGGGTTGAGAGTGTTTGTTCAAGGTGGTGGCTGTTCTGGTTTTAGCTACGGGTTCACTTTTGACCAGGAAACCAATGAAGATGATTTCCACGTCAGTCTTGGTAAGTTTGATATTATGGTTGATGCAATGAGTATGCAATACTTACAGGGAGCAACTATTGATTATAGAGACGAACTAATGACCAAAGAGTTCATTATTAAAAACCCAAATGCCAAGCAAACATGCGGATGCGGTAGTAGCTTTACAGTTTAAATGAAGTTTATAAATGAACAGAAGACCACTACACTTTATCACAAGAGAAAAAGAATGGGAGCTGATACAACGGTTAGAAACAATCGTTGATAGCTCTGATTTTGATCCTCAAACAACAGCAGTAATCATGGCCTCACCTGACTACTCTGCTACCGTTGCGATGCACCTTGCACACTCCTGGTCTCGCAAAGGTGAGATGCTAAATATAATCCCAGTTGACGTCACATATCCTGATGAAACCCCTGATCACTACATTAAAAAAATGGTGATGCAATCAGGAGACATTAGACCATACCAAGATCTAGTATTGGTGGAGGCAGGTATCATTCGCGGCGGCAATTGGAAATGGATGCTTGACGTTCTCTACGATTGGGGCTATATCAGAGATAATATTACTTTGGTTGCCATGTGTGAGAATATTCATGCACGTGTCAAATCAGATTATGTCGGTGAGTACTATGATGATGAGAAAGAAGAACTGATGTTCTACTTTGAGAAATTTAATAAACATTGGCCTGTAAGATAGGAAATATATGAGACTGTTAAAATTTGAAGCTTCATGGTGTGGACCATGTAAAATGTTATCTAAAACTATGGAAGATATTGAATTTCCATATCCTGTAGAAGTAATAGATGTTGATCAGAACACTGCTGCTGCTATAGAATACGGAATAAGAGGTGTACCGCACTTGATACTGCTTGACGAACATAATAATATTGTTAAGCGAATTGGTGGTGCACTTTCAAAAGAAAAACTAATGGAGGAGCTACTATGAACCCACTAACAACATTACAACGAATAAGATGTCTTAGTGAGGAGATTGTAATATTAAGAAGCAGGTTACTCGATCATGATACTGGTCACATTCATACAGCAATTAGCGTATTGATTGGCCGATTGGAGGAGTTAGAACAACAAGAACTAGAAGAACAAAAACAAAGAAACCAATGATCAAAAAAGCAAAAAGTAAATTAACAGACGAACGCAACTATTTTAAACCTTTCAACTATCCTTGGGCATATGATGCGTGGTTGAAACACGAACAGAGCCATTGGCTACACACGGAAGTACCGATGCTAGAGGATGTAAAAGATTGGAAAAACAAACTAAACGAACAAGAAAAACACTTCCTGACAAACATCTTCAGGTTCTTTACGCAAGGAGACGTGGACGTGGCGGGTGGATATGTAAAGAACTATCTTCCCTACTTCCCGCAACCAGAGATTCGAATGATGTTGAGTGGTTTTGCGGCCAGGGAAGCTCTTCATGTGGCTGCCTACAGTCATTTGATCGAAACCTTAGGGATGCCGGACTCAACGTACGACGAGTTCCTGCAGTACAAGGAGATGAAAGACAAGCACGATTATTTCTTGTCTCTTGCGGGCCAGGACGCGACGACGATAGCACAACAGATTGCAGCATTCTCTGCTTTCACGGAAGGGATGCAACTTTTCTCGAGCTTCATTATGCTACTGAACTTTCCTCGTCACGGCAAGATGAAGGGGATGGGTCAGATCATCACGTGGTCGATAGTTGATGAGACAATGCATGCAGAGTCAATGATTAAACTGTTTCGTACATATGTTGAAGAGAATAGAGATATATGGAATGATAAGTTGAAAGGTGAAATATACACAATTGCAGAGAAGATGGTCAGTCTGGAAGATAACTTTATTGATCTTGCGTTCTCTTGTAACCTGATGGAAAATCTAACAAATGCAGACGTTAAGCAATACATTCGGTATATTGCTGATCGTCGATTAATTAGTCTTGGATTGAAGGGAATATTCAAGGTAAAGAAAAACCCACTACCGTGGGTTGAAGAGATGATCAATGCTCCTACACATACAAACTTCTTTGAGAATCGGGCAACTGATTATGCAAAGGGCGCGTTGAGTGGAGATTGGTCTAATGTCTGGGCCAAGGCGGCCTAATAACAAAAGGAGTAAGTATGAAGTTAGTAAAAGCAGTTTTGCTTGTAAGTTTGATGGCAGTTGGTTCCGCTATGGCGGGTGGTTATACATCATTGGAATACTCTAATGAAACAAACCGTGCAACAGACGTAGACAATATTAAAGAAGGTTTGGTTGTTGGTATCAAAGAAGGCGCTATGGATTACAGCCTTAAACTGGAAAACAGCCAAACAGCACTTGGTAGTGGTTCTATTTCACAAGGAATGGAAGTTCGTGTTAGACGTTCATTTGATATCTTCTACCTTGGTGGTCGTTTAGGTGAAAGGGTATCTAGCTCTACTCATTTTAGTCACTATGCAATTGATGCAGGTGTTAAAGTTCCTCTTGGTGCTGGGTTCACTAGTGATGTTGGCTTTCGCTACCGTGATGCTATCGATACATCTAACAACTACGCAACACAGCGCGCTCATGTTGCGGTTGGGTATGAACTGACAAAACAAGATGCAGTTGCAGTTCGTTGGAGCCGTAGCTGGGGTGATGAAGAAAAAGATGCAGTGCGTTTACAATATACGCGCAGATTCTAATACTATATAATAGTGTAGTAACAATAAAAGGGGCTATATGCCCCTTTTTCTTTTTAAGGATCAATCATGAAGCGTAAATTAGTATTTCTGATTGCATTATTTTCTAGCATGTTATATGCTCAGGAAGTTATACATCTAACCAAAGAAATGAAATGCAGTAATGCAGACTTTATTATGAGTGAGTTTACCCTAAAATACGGAGAGTCTCCAATCTGGGTTGGTAAGACTGACCGTGGAACACATATTACTTTGCTTGTAAATAAAACAAAGAAGACCTGGACAGTTGTAGAATATGATGCAAGACTTGCATGTGTATTAGGAGTTGGTGAAGGTGGAAGTAATCCAGATCTTGGAAGTTAAAATATTAGGAGTTGTTATGTATAGTGGTGAAGTAAAAGGATTTACATGCTCAACATTTGATATGCTTCATGCGGGTCATATCTTAATGTTAAAAGAGATTCGGGATCATTGTGACTATCTAATTGTTGGGATTCAATCTGACCCAACAATCGACAGACCTAAATCAAAAAACAAACCAATACAATCTATTGTTGAGAGATGTATTCAAATACAAGCCGTCAAGTATGTTGACGAGTTTGTTGTATATGATACGGAAAAAGACTTGGAAGATCTGCTGATGCTTCTTCCGATCAATGTTCGTTTCCTTGGTGAAGAATACAAAGACAAACCATTCACAGGTAAAACAATATGTGTTGATAGAGGTATTAAGTTACATTACAACTCAAGGTCTCATAATTTTAGTACAACTGAACTAAGAGACAGAACATATATATCAGAGTTGCAAAGAAGGAGTGAGTTATGAAATCACATAGCTGTAGAATGTGCGAGGCAGACTTCTCTGTCGAAGGTTATAATATAGACGAAGAGATAATGTACTGTCCATACTGCGGGTCAGTAATTGATCCTGAACTAGATAGTGAATTTGATGAAGAGTTTTACGACGAAGATAGATTAGACGATTGATGTGGACATTTGAAGATGGACCAGTTACAATGATCCCAGAAGGGTGTTACGGGTTCGTCTATAGAATAACCAATACTATTTCTGGTCGTGAGTACATAGGTAAGAAACTATTTTATTCAATGAAGACCAGGCAAGTAAAAGGAAAGAAAAAGAGATACAAAGCAGAGTCTGATTGGCAGTCATACTTCGGATCGAATGAAGAACTTCGAAAAGATATTGAAATAATTGGAGTAGATCACTTTAAACGTGAAATACTTCGATTATGTAAGAACAAGGGTGAATGTACTTACTACGAAGCAAAGTATCAATATCAATTTGACGTCCTTGCAAACCCAACTAAATACTACAATTCATGGATCATGTGCAAGGTGCACAGGAAACATTTACAATTAAACATTGCGGGGTAGCTCAGTAGAAGAGCGTGGGGCTCATAATCCCGAGGTCAGTGGTGCGACTCCACTCCCCGCTACCAACTTTTTATATTATGCATAATCCAATCGCGCAAACTCAATCCAAGCACGGCACATTTATTCATTTTCAGAATGATGATCCAATTGGTGCTTGTCTTCATTATTATGGTGAGTGGGCTCAGCAAGAGTTTGACTTTTTTGATCACTTCCTTACAGAAAATTCAAACGTCCTTGATGTTGGTGCCAATATTGGTACTCATGCTGTATACTTCTCAAGGAAGTGTAATAAAGGCAATGTAGTTGCCATTGAGCCTCAGATCTATATTTTTGAAATGCTTGCAGCGAATCTTTTGATTAATGGTTGCTATAATTCAATACCAGTACATGCAGGTGCTGCATCAAAAGCTGGTATTGCTAAGATGGTCAACATTAATCCATTTGTAGATCATAAAATCAACTACGGCGAGTTTAAAGTAAATAATAGTGCAGACAAGGGTCTTGATACTAATCTTATTACTCTTGATCAATATATTAACTTAAATAAATTTGATCTAATTAAATTAGATGTCGAAGGATTAGAGATAGATGTTCTTAACGGTGCAAGTAAGCTAATAAAGAAACATAAGCCGTTGTTGTATATTGAGTTCAATAACAAAAAGGGTAATGATCAGCTATTGGAAAAGATTTATAAGCTAGGATATATTCCTTTTTGGCACATATACACAAAATACAATCCAAATAATCATAATAAACAAATGAGAAATATTTGGGAGCCAGAAGGATATATTATTAACGAAGAAAATCTAGATTTAAAATATGAGGGGAATGCTTTCTGTGTTCCAAAAGAATCTGACATACCTGTTGGATTAAAACAAATTCAGATGGGCGATAGTATCACCAAGCAACTATTTGAAGCAGCATTGTTGTAAATCATAAAGAACGCAACAGTTGTCTTAGTAGGTAGAAAAGAAATATCAAAGCTAGTAGGGTATCAAATGCAACTAAGACCATCAAGAAGATGATCTCTATGGTCATTTATTGTTCTCTTTCTAATTCTTTCTTTCTTTTTTGTAGTTTTTGCTGAGTCTCTTGTATCTCAAGCAATTCTAGTTTTCTTCTGTACTCTTGGCCGCTAGAAGTATTTAGCTGAGGCCATCTCTTTTGAGCGTCGTGTGATATGTACATGAACAAAAACATTATCACAATAACTATAACCAAAAAAGCAACACCAAGTGCAAAATCAATTTCGTGGTGCTTCCTCCTTACAGCTCTTCTCTTAGCCTCAACAGCCTCTCGCTCCATTTGCTGTACAATAAGATACCGTTGCTGCTTACCAAGTTCCTTTGTCATTGCTTCGACTTCTGAGAACAGTGCACCTAGCTCTGGAGGGCTTTGATATGTCATTAGCTCTCTGAGCTCTGTTCCCATCTGCTCCAATTGCTTTTTCATCAGAACACGCTTCAGTGCCCTCTTAGCAAGACTATCTCCACCTGTATATACTACAGTTTTACTTTTCTTTTCTTCTTCCTCTAAGACAGCAACACATTTAAAGTAGTTATCATAGTACTGGCCAAGATATTCACCAATTTCAGTGTAAAGGTTAGGGGCTTCTTCGCTGCGTTTATTGAGATCTACAACACGAGCTTTTTCTTCGTTGAGTTGTTTGACAGCTGCTGAGCTTGCTGGCTTATCAGGAGGGTGTGCCTTGGCGAATTGTGCATCTAGATCTTTTAAGACGCCCTTGACATCGCCAGCAGCACTTTTAATGTCTTTGTATAGTTGACATCCTTTTTTGACTGCAGCAACTGCGCCGTTCGCCAGAGCAAAGAGGGTGAACGGATCCATTTTAGGTCATGAGCAGTTCCCATGACAAATTCAAACTAACCATTAAATATCTCCAATATTGTTGACATTAAGAAGAATATGATATATAATAAAAACTTCAATTTCCTGATATTTATGCATTCAAAAACGCATATATAATTAACGTTGATCTTATTATTGAACTAACATGGAACTTACAATGGAAACTAATGAGCTTGCCCAGAACGCAAAGGGTGGCACTGAATTGATGCAAGAAGCGCTGTACAACAACCTTCCTGCAGATCTCTTACAATATTTTCAAATCATTCCTTCTCGTGTCAGAGAAGTTGATGACAGCAAGATTAAAATATACTGGTTGCATGACTTACCTGGTGATCCAGAATCAGATCATCTAAAAGCTGGTGGATGGAACCGGTTTGATAAGCTCGTATTTGTATCTAACTGGCAGATGCAGGCATATCAGAAGCATTACGGATTACCTTGGTATAAGTGTGTTGTCCTTCACAATGCAATCGAGCCAATACCGTACGTCGAGAAACCAAAAGATAAGATCAAGCTGATCTATCATACAACACCGCACCGTGGCCTAAACATTCTTATTTCTGCATTCGATAATCTATGCAAAGAGTTTGATAATATTGAACTCGATGTCTATTCCAGCTTCAAGATCTATGGTTGGGAACAACGAGATGAACCGTATCAAGAGTTGTTTGACTTTTGTAAAGCACATCCAAAGATCAACTATCACGGTGCTGTTCCAAACAGTGAAGTCAGAGCAGCATTACAACAAGCTCACATTTACGCATATCCAAATACATGGCTAGAGACTTCTTGTATTAGTTTACTAGAAGCAATGTCAGCTGGTTTATTCTGTGTTCATCCTAACTACGGTGCATTGTACGAGACTGCTGCTAACTGGACTTGGATGTATCAATGGCAGGATAATGCAAGAGACCATGCCAAGATGTTCTATGAGTTGACTTCTAATGCAATTCGGATGTACAATCATAATGATACAACAAAGACATTGCAAGCTCAGAAGGCTTACATAGATGCATTCTACGGTTGGCAAAATAGAAAGAACCAATGGCAGAACCTACTTGTATCAATGTTGCAAGAACATAAACGAATTGAATATCCACTAAAATGATTCTCGTAGATTTTAATCAGGTCTGTATATCTAACTTGATGGCGCAGATCGGAAACCATACTGATCTAGCTGTAGAGGAGGGTCTTGTTCGACACATGATCCTCAACTCGCTCCGTCTATATAAACAGAAGTTTGGAGCAGTGTACGGGGACATGATTATTGCCTGTGATGATAAGAATTACTGGCGCAAAGCTCTGTTCCCTTACTACAAAGCTGGTCGCAAGAAGATGAGAGAAGAAAGCAATATCGACTGGTCTGCATTGTTTGAGATACTTAACAAGATCAGACAAGAGATCAAAGACAATCTACCATATATCGTACTGCATGTCGAAACTGCAGAAGCTGATGATATCATTGCGACTCTTGCAAAAGAATCAAACGAGGATGTTCTTATTCTATCTGCAGACAAAGACTTTATTCAGTTACACAATTCAAAAGTGATTCAGTTTGATCCTATTCGTAAAAAGAATATCAAAGTAGAGCGACCAGATCTATATTTGAAAGAGTTGGTGATCCGAGGAGACAGCGGAGACGGAGTGCCTAATGCTATGTCACCAGATGCTTCATTGGTTGACGGTGTTAGACAAAAAAAGATAATGAAAACAAAGTTAGATGAATGGGTCAAGCTGGATTGGGATACATTGTATGATATTCCAGAATTCAAAATTGGTATTGTGAGGAACAAAAAGTTAATTGATCTATCTGAGATACCTGATAGAATAACTAATCAAATCCTTGATCAATACTACGCAGCTCTCAATACTCCTAAGAAAACAAATATTATAAATTACTTCCAGCAACATAAATTATCTTCATTAATGGAGAGCGCAAATGACTTTTAATAGGAACTACAATGAAAATTGGTCTAGCTGAGATACTGAAGAAGGCTTCTGAATTTGAGAAGAAGCAGGACAAGATTGACTGGTTAAATAAATGGGACTCTGTTGCATTGAGAACCGTACTCAAGCTAGCATATGATCCTAGAATCAAATTCCTTCTACCAGAAGGTAAGCCTCCTTTTAAATTAAATGACTTACCTGACCTTCAAAGCGTTTTGTATAGTGAACTTCGTAAGATGTATTTGTTTCTTGATGGTGGACATCCGACATTGAAGCAAACAAGACGCGAGTACTTGTTCATTCAATTTCTAGAGAATCTTGATAAAGAAGATGCTGAATTGATTGCGACAATTAAGGACAAGAAACTTCCTTATAAGGGAATTACAAAGAAGTTTGTTGAAGAGATGTATCCAGGACTACTAGAGGGCTAAATGGGCAAGACGAATAAACAGTTTCGTACGTTGGACGAGAAACAGCATCACGTAATTAAGGCAATCAAAAAAGAACATTTTGATCGGTCTGTAAGAGATATCGACAGAGCTCTGCAGAACAAGAAGTATGATCACTTCTATTATGAGGATATAGATACTAAACAAGAAAAGGAGACTAGACATGGATAAAGGTCATTGGTTTTGGAATAGTGGGTTGATGGATGTTATTGAGAAACAACTTCTTAATTTGACACACTGGGTTTGGGCTAAGCGCCACGAATCTTCAGAGATAGAATATATTCCTAAGATAGAACCTAATATGGTAATCACAGAGGAAGATTCTAAGAACATCGTTGCTGAGCCTGCACGTCCAGTAAAAAAGCCTGCAGTAAAGAGAGCTCCTAAAGCTCCCAAAGGTAATGAGTGGAATGTAAAAGGACCTACAAAATAATATATGGCAACATACACGTTTCGAAATAAAGAAACGAATGAAGTGTTTGACCATTCAATGAGAATGTCAGATTATGATTCGTATATGGAAAGTCAGCCAATGATCGAGCGGTACTACGAACCGAGTGATGCAATCAATATTGTTTCCAACGTTGGTGGTATCAAAACTGACAGTGGATTCAAAGAAGTATTGTCCAAGGTTGCGGAAGCTCATCCTAATAGCGAACTAGCTAGTAGGACCTTATCGAGATCTGTAAGAGAATCCCAAGTTGATAGAGTTGTAAACAAATACAGATCATAAATTGAGAAACAAATACTTTGAGCATAAGCCACTTCCTCGTCTTGAGATTCCAAGAACCGAGATAGATGGCAAGAGATACTATGTCACACCAAACGGTGACAAGTACCGGTCTGTAACGACAATCCTCTCACAGCTATCCAAGGACGGGATAACTGCGTGGAGAGAGAAGGTCGGAGAAGCAGAAGCAAATAGGATTTCATCAACAGCATCACGCAGAGGAACAAAGCTCCATACAATGATGGAGGACTACGTCGCCAACGTAGAAGACTTTGCTCTTGCCAAACTACCAACAACAACATCTCTGTTCTTAGACATTCAGCCTTATGTTGACCAGAACGTAGAAGAGGTGTATGGTATCGAATATCCGCTGTATTCCGATAGATTGAGGTCTGCTGGTACATCGGATCTGATTTGTAAATATGCAGGCAAATACACGATCCTAGACTATAAGACATCCGGTAAACGGAAGCAGGAGAAGTGGATTGAGAATTATTTCATCCAGTCGACTGCCTATGCTCTTATGTGCAAGGAGAGGTACGATCTCGATATTGAGCAAATAGTAATTCTGATTGCTGTTGATGGTGACCTGCCTCAGGTATTTGTGAAAGATCCAAATGATTATGTTAAGAGAACTATTGAAGTATTCGATACTTACTAGTGTGATTGCTATGGTTGGCTGCAGTACTGTTCCTAGAGAAGATAACAGCAGCATACTAATGGAAGATGTTATTGTTGAAAGAACAACTGTTCGCTCAACTACTCAGAATCCGAAGCCAAAACCAAGTGGTGGTGGAGTTTACATCAGTGGGGATAATATTAATATTGGAACGATCATTGTCAATTCTCCCGGTGCAGTAGTAGACAATTCAACAAAGGTTGTAGTAGTTAATCAACAGCAGATCAACAACAACAGCAGTAGCAGTACGAGTAAAAGCACATCGACAGTCTCTTCATCTAAAAATAATGACTTCCACCACAATCCTCCTCCAAATCAATATTATGATGTCGATGCTAACTTCTTTAAAGGTTTAGATGGTGTCGTTGGTAAACTTCTTCCATCATTTATAACTTCTGGTTATAGAAGATAAATATATGGATGCAGACCAAATACAAATCAATATTCATATCAGATGTTCATCTAGGAACCAGTGACTGTCAGGCAAACAAGCTCAATAGTTTCCTTAAACACAACTCATGCAATACATTGTATCTCGTAGGAGATATCGTTGATGCTTGGAAAATCAAACAAAACAAGTGGCGATGGAAACAGTCCCACACTAATGTTGTTCGTCGAATTCTAGGTCACAGCAAACGCGGTACAAGGGTAGTGTATGTGGCTGGTAATCACGACGAGTTTTTAAGACCATTCATTCAGTATGATATTGGTTTTGGAATGATAGAAGTGACCAACCAAGCAGAACATATAGGTGTTGATGGTCGACGCTACCTCGTAGTGCACGGGGATTTGTTTGACGGTATCACTCGTCTTGCCCCTTGGTTAGCAATGTTAGGAGACAAAGCATATGATTTCATTCTTAGACTCAATACTGGGATTAATTGGATTCGTCATCATTTTGGTTTTGGGTACTTTAGCCTTAGCCTGTTCCTTAAACACCGGGTCAAAAAAGCAGTAGATTTCATATTTCACTTTGAACACAATCTAGCTCAATATTGTAAGAAACGAGGATTTGACGGAGTTATATGTGGACACATACATCATGCTGAAATAAAAGAAATTGACGGAGTCACCTACATGAACGATGGCGACTGGGTAGAGTCATGTACTGCATTGGTAGAGTATCACGATGGACATTGGGAAATAGTAACATGGACTAAGGAGAATGACGATGTGGATAATGATATTAATAGCGGTGAACTTAAACAACCCGCAAGATCAACCAGGAAGAATAGAGTTGATGTTTCCAACTCAGCAGAGTTGTGAAGAAGCCAAATCAACAATGAAGTATAATTTAAGATCAAAGAGTTTTAAGATGGTGGCAGAATGCAAGAAACAAACCTGAGCGATAAAATTACAATTGTAATCCCTTGCAAGAACGAGGAAGATTACATATCGTGGCTGTTGTTACATCTTCGTAATCAAATGATTGGCAGTACCAGAATTATTATTGCAGACTGCTCTACAGATGATACTCGAAATATTATTCAAACGACTAAGGGTAGATTAAATGTTGAGATTATTGACGGTGGTCCAGTTAGCCTTGCCAAGAACCGTGCCGCTGCTCTTGTTACTACTCCGTACATTTTATTCATCGATGCTGATGTTCGTTTCTTTGATGTCAATACGATTCGAGACGCAGTAGCTGAATTGGAATCAAAAAACCTTGATCTGGTTGGACTGAATATCAAATGTTATGATAAAGATATTCGAGCCAAGATTGGATTTACTCTGTTTAACTTGACCAACAACATCCTGAAATACTTCTCTCCATTTGCAGTCGGTGCATTCATGCTCACTCGCAGAGATAAATTTAATCAGTTTGGAAGATTTCCAGAAAACCTTTCTACGTCTGAAGATTACTTCTTATCAAGAATGTATAGTGCAAGGAAGTTTAAGATTCTCAATCACTATGTTGGTCAGGACAGTCGTAGGTTTAAAAAGATGGGTTACTTTGGCATGGCAATTTATTTGTTGAAGAACTTTATTAATCGTAACAACAAACAATATTGGGATAGGTTGGACAATAGTCGATACTGGTCGTAAGTATGGCAGGAAGACCAAGAAAACCAATAGTAGAAAAAGAATGTCCTCGTTGCTCAACCAAGCACACAAAGAGAGGAAAGTACTGTTGTTATAGCTGTGCTAACGTGCGAGAGCACAGCGAACTTGACAAGATAAACAAATCATTATCTGTTAGCAGATATTACAAAACCTCTGACAAAGCTGAAATGCACATTTGGCAAAGTACAGAGCGTATCAATGCAGCTCGTGCGTCAAGAACTGATGCGACAATTGTCATTCCTACTCGGGAAGATATTGAGCCTGCTCTCCCTCCGATGGAAGATGAGTACGATTACTCCAATCGTCGAAATGGTCGCGACATCTGGTTCGATGTAGATTGAAAAATGTGACTATTTTACTCTAGTTGTGCCGAACTTCAAACCGTTGTATACTGGACTCATAGCAAACAAGGAGTCAATATGGAACTGGAATTTGTTGAAGAGATGAATGCGATGATTGATCAGATCGAGATTCTAATTCTGGACAATGATCCTCAATACTTGAACTGGTTGGAAAGCCAGTATGAGACAGAATGTGAGTTCGACCGATGATCAATCCTATTCCGAAATGTGAGATCTGGAACACTCCAGATAGTTTGGATCAGTTGGATGAGATGATTCAGAATCTTCCAACCCTACAACGAGCTCTCGTCTACAATCATGTAATGATGACGCTCAATCTATGTCATAAACTAGTGAAGGACGAGAATGCCGTATATAACAACTGAAGTCGAGGTAGATGTCGGTTTGGAAGACTTTGATGATGATGATATCATTGAAGAGTACAAGAGTCGAGGTTTTAGTACTGACTGTGAACTTGAATTCAAAGAAGCTCTGACTGAGATCTATCAGCTTCGTCGCATGGGTAAACCGTATGAGAATGAGCTGAATAAATTGATTTGTGATGCACTTGGTGTTGTAATTTAAGGAGAACTGTATGCCTAGCATGTCTTATTGTGTGTTTGAGAATACTTCTAGTGATATGAATATGTGTCTTAATAAGATGGCTGTCACTGGGGATATTGAAGGTCTTGATTTGAATCAGTATGAGCAAGCGGCTTTCCGTATGCTGTATGAGCAATGTCAAGAGTACATTGTTCGTTATCGTGAACTTGCTGCAGAATTTATAGAGGAATGATATGAGTAAATTTGAAATCACATCAGAAGATATGACAGACATTCATAATGGTCTTGTATATCTCAGAAACGCTATTGATAAACTGGAAGACACTCTCAGTCCTTTTATAATTGTGGAGCTGCGCAAGTCAAAATCTCTTATTCAGAAGGGCTTCAATGCAGTGCAGACTCAGAAAGACAAACAATGGGATGAACGAAACGAATACTACTCTCAACTAAGAGACAATAATAACTTCACATCTTTTTGGTCAATGTATGAGATAGAGGATTTATTTGAGAATGCTTTTCAATTAGAAGAAGGTTCTGTTCTAGTACATGATAACTTTTCTGTTCCTCTTCCAGTTGGGCCAGTTACATGGTTTCAAATGTGGAGAGCTGCAGATGAAGCAATTGTTGCTGTTGGTGGCGATCATATTTTTATTGAGTCGTTGACCCAATCTTCAATTAATCCTAAGATCATTCTTTTAGGTACAGGGAGCTGATATGCCAAACTGGTGTGCTAATTCAACAACATTCAAACACGAAGATCCCGAGCTAATTACTCGACTGAAGACTGCTTTCCTCGAGGATAAGCTATTCACTGAGTTCGCTCCTGCTCCAGCAGATCTTGGTGAAGGATGGTTTCATTGGTGTATTGAGAACTGGGGTACGAAGTGGGATGTAAGTGGTTCCGATGATGGAGTTGTCGATATCAAAGAGAATGAGATTACTCTATACTTTGATACTGCTTGGTCTCCTCCTCTAGAATTCTATATTGCGCTCGAGCATCTTGGATTCACAGTCGAAGGATATTACTACGAACCAGGAATGAATTTTGTTGGTAAGTGGGACGAGAACGGTGACGACTGCTACGAGATCCCGGAGACGGTAGAAGCTATTGAAGAGTATATTCCGAGTGACATCGAGCAATGCTTTAATCTAATTGAGAATCTTATTCAATGGCAAGAGGAGAATCAAGATGGAACCGAGTGACATTTACTTTGGTCTTGTATGCCTTGCGTCCGTGCTCGTGCTTGCTGTGATATTAGATTACGTTATTGAATATATTCAAAAGGACGGTAATGATGAATGATTGGGACCGAAACAATTTGCATTTCTTATTGGACTCAGACGATGAGACGTTGGAAGACTTTTATTCGTGGGCAACATCTGATGATCTTGATTATGCTTTGAAATTAATTAGAGAAGCAAAGTCCGAACTGGATGTTGCAGAGATGGAGCTGTTAGATGAAAGCACAGAAGAAAACGGTCTTACCGAAGCTCGACAAGTACTCAGCCGATATACCAATATTCCGCTGGAACGATGAGATTGTAACTGAGCAGCAGTACAATGATCTGATTGAGGAACACAAGCAATGGGTAGTTGCGCTCGAGACTCCTGTTGTTGAAACCATACCTGCTAAGAGGTCCAAGAGGAAATAGCACTTTTTCCTTATAAATTCTTAGCCATAAGTTGTACAAAACACCGTTGTAAGGTGCGATGTTTCATAGTATACTGGGGTCATTGAACAACAGGAGCTAACATGGAAATTCGCAACATCAACGGTGTATTTGTCGCTTTCAACGCTGCAGGCAAAGAAGTTGCTCGTTCTAAGAACAAATACTATCTCAAGCAGAAGATCGATGGCTACGAGGAAGCTCCTCAATCTGAGAACAAAGCGATGGAATTCCCTATCAATCAGCGTTTCCAATTCGTTGAGCAGATCGTGTCTATGATTGCTCGTCGTGTTACTCCTTCCGTAGTTATTACTGGCGAAGGTGGCCTTGGTAAGACTCACACCGTAATCAACTCGCTGAAGAGTGTTGGTCTGAAAGATGTAACCGAGATGGTTGCAGATGCTGATGACGGTACAGTTGTTCAAAGAAACAAGACTTTCGTAGTAATTAAGGGGTTTTCGACAGCGAAAGGCCTTTTTAAGTTACTTTACGAGAACAAAGATAGCATTGTCGTCTTCGATGATTGCGACTCTATTCTCAAAGATCCTGATGCTCTCAACTTGTTGAAGGGTGCTTTGGACTCATACGATAAGCGTTTCATCTCATGGAATACAAACAGCGTAGATGACAACTTACCACGTACTTTTCAGTTTACAGGTGGAGTAGTATTCATCAGTAACCTGACACAGGACAAGATTAGCCAAGCTTTGCGCAGTCGTTCGATGTGTATTGACCTGTCTATGACTACTGATCAGAAGATAGACCGTATGGAGCACATTCTGAAAGAGGCTAATTTTCTTCCATCTGTTTCTTCTATCCAGAAGTTGGATGCGTTCGAATTCTTGAAAGTCAATAAGGACATTGCAAAAGAGATCAATCTTAGAACATTGATCAATGTGACCAAGATCCGTACAGACGGTGGAAGTAGCTGGAAAGACCTGGCAACATACATGCTCGTTAATTGATATCAAACGGTTTGAAGTTAGTACTAGATTGCTATAGATTCTTAGCTGATAGTACTAACCAAAACTGTTGTTCTTTGGTCTAAACAGAGAGATAATGGGGACATGCAAACAAAGGAGATCATGATGGCTAAGATGAAACGTGAGCAGATAGATGTATTTTTGGGTACGCTGGTTTACAGTGCACAGAAACGTCATGGTATGACTAGTGGACTAGCTTATGCTGCAGGCTTTTTCCAGTCGCAGTTAGCTGCGATGTTAGTTGATGCTCCTGCTGCCAAGCAGATGGAAGTAATTAATTTGTTGATTCAGCGTTCATTGGAGGACTAAGATGAGTACAGAATATATTGCAAATCAGCTAATAGTTGTTGCTCCTTTGCCACTCGGTGAGGACAGCTTGAAAGAAAATGGTCAGATCATGTTGAAGATGCAGTCTGATCGTGGTGCTTCTAATTGGTTGAACATTACTGCTGACCAATTTAGTTTGATTGAGAAGATTTTACTCGGAGAATCAGAATGAAACAGAAGACTGCTACTATTTTGACATATCGCCCTTTCGGAGCAGCAGAGACTGCACGTTGTGTGCAAGTGATGTATCGTCGTAACTGCCTCGTTTCTTTTGGTGGCGATGATGAGAGTGAGCTCAAAGATAAGTGTGCTGTGTGGGCGTACAATCAAGGGTTCACTAAATTAAATTTCAAAAATATTGTTGAAGGGTGTGTATAATGATTGAACGAATTAAAGCAATGCCGTTTGGAGTGAAACTGTCTGTAATATTTTTACTGATAAGTTACATTGTGTTTTTGTGTTTGGTGCCGCAAGTAGGTTTGTTCATAGCGTTCATTCTTACTTGCATGGCTGCCGTATACAGAATTATTGACTATGTTGTGTTAGGACGTTGATATGAGTACAAGAGCAGCGATTGGTTATAGAGTAGGTCAGAGGATCTTTACAATCTACAGTCATTATGATGGTTATCCAAGCCATACAGGAAAGATTTTGCAGGAGCACTATGCTTCTCCAGACAAAGCCGAACAGCTTGTTCACGGCCCTCAAATTCGTAACTTCGATCATGACGGAATGTGTGTACGGTTCGGAGACGGAACGCCTGATGATCACGAAGTCAATGATTCAATGATCGATGCAATACAGGGGTATGACTATCTGTATTTGTATAATTTTCATGAGAATAGCTGGGAATGTTATGCACGAGACGGATATGTCAAGCCTGATGTACTTCGCCACGTAGAGATTCCTGCAGGAGTTACTTGTGATTGACCGTGAGGAGTACGAGCGTGTAGAGAAGGAGAAGCTGATTAAGTTCATCAGTCAGATTCAATTATCGCTTAACCTCCCCAGCAGGATCAATGAGAAGCAAAGTAATTACCAATTACGCAAACAGTTCGCTGAATTGACTAAGATCTCTGCTCACAAGTTGGAAGCACAGGTTTCCAGAGGAATGTAGAAACTAGCACTGAATTGCTACAAATTCTTAGCTGATAGTCCTACTTGAAACCGTTGTACAAAGTCCAATTTGATATGATAATGGGGTCATGACAAACGAAAACAAGGAGAATATCATGAGTGCGATGAAAGATTTAGTTATGGAGATAGTTGAGGACTACCTCAATGGTGTCCCTGCTGATATGATCATGGACAAATTGATTGACAAGTACGAATTTGACTATGATGAGGCATTGGAAGTGTACGAGAGTGCCATCTTTCTCTCATCAGAACTTATAAATGTATTGGACGCTTAATCGTGGCACAATTAGTCTACAGTACTATTAATTCTGGGTACAGTTCTACTCAGGCTTACTTGGGCACAGTAAAAGTGTGTCTATTTTGCAAGACGCAGAAACCAAAGAACCTTTTTCGCATGCTTGATGGGGAAGAGATGTGTCAGGATTGTCAAGATGAATTGAATGAGGAGTCAGTATGAGAGAAGTAGCATTACAGGCAATGATTCCTGCAACTTTGTTGGCTCGCCGTGCATTCTATGCATTAGGCCGTAAGACTGTGTACACTAACAGTTACAACGATTGTCATACTGTTAAGGCATACCGTACAGGAAACGGAGGCGACGTCGAGATCAAGTCATCTATTGTTAAGTTACTACAAGACAATGGATACAAAGGTATCACTTCGCACTTGACCAATGATCCATCAAACTACCGCCGTGGTGCTATCATCATTCGGATTCCTAAGTAATTGTCCTTATCAATTCTTAGCCAATTGTCCTACATTAGACCGTTGTCCAAAGACCAGATTGACGGGATAATGGGGACATGACAACAGAAAAGACAAACAACATTATTCAGTGGGTAGGAGCTGTTACTATTGTGACAGGTCATATTCTTAATGCAATTGGACCAGCGATGTATCCGTACAATATTGTAGTATTTGCGATTGGCGCAATACTATTCCTGGTCTGGTCGATGAGGGTAACAAACTACCCACAGGCATTTGTTAATGTTATTTCGTTGGTTATCGGGTTTGCTGGTTTGGTTAATGCATTCAAAGGAGCATGATATGAAGATCACGATTGAAATTTCAGCAGAAGCTATTAACTTGGTCAAGGAATTAGCATTGGAAGTATCTGGAAAAGAGCCATCTAAGAAAGAATTGCAGAAGTTCTTCTTACAGGACGTTACTGGTTTGTACGACGATGTATTCTCTGAGAATATTGACGATGCTGTTGAATGTTATTTCGGTTAATTGGAGAATAAGATGACATCACAACAAATTTCAATGTACTGCGAACAACTCGTCGCTGAAATCGGTCAGAAGAAGGCACTCAACCATGCGTTAATGATGGCATCTTTGGGTAGAGATATTGGCTGGAATCCAGTAATTCGTTACATTGCTGCAATGGGAGAGTAATTATGATTAGAGTCTTTCGCATCACTTCAAACCTACTAACTATACGCCGTATCGTTAATGGCCGTATTCGTCTTACTTTAACCAGAGAGCGTTTAAAATGAAATTAGTTATTATCACACAGGTAAGAGAGAACTACGGTGCACATGATTGGAACGGTGTTGGTTCAGTACCACAATACTGGAAGAATAAGGGTGGTTCCGAGTACATTCTAGATGACCTGGAACACTATCTCTCCCCTAACGATGACTTCTTTACTAAGAAGGTTCGTATGATCGTTGAATCAATGCTGCCTAATATTGAGTCAATCTCAGATTATATGACAGAGACAATCATCAACTTTGCTATTGAAGATGACGACTATATGTCTCAGTTTGAGCAGTCTCAGTTGGAATATGAAGGGTTCATTAGGTTCTATGAGCCAAGAATTGACATAGATGGTAACCGTATCAAGCCAGCCGATAAGACTGTGCCTACAAATATCGTAATGTCAGAGAATTGAGATATAAAATAGCGTAGAATAGCGAATTCGCGATATTTTATACAACCGCACCTAGAAAAAAGGACTGGAATATGAAGCTAGTGATGGAGACGACTGAATTTGCTGGTGCAAAGATGCCTAATCATAGTTACTTGCTGAATGATACAGGAATAGCGATAGGAATGCGTAAGTTCTCTGTAGGACCTGTGACTAGATTCCGTACACCGCTGCGGTTAGATATCAGAGGTCGGACATTCAAGCTAGTAGATGACTTAGGTAGTGATGCAGATGTTTCCAGTAAGGTTGTTGAGGTTGCAGGAAGTAAGGGTGATGTGTACTTTGTTGATCTATTCAGGAAACAATGTAGCTGCACCGGGTTCAAGTACAGAGGAGAGTGCAAACATATAGCCATTGCAGAGAGTAAAAGTGGGATATAATATTGCGCAATTCTTAGCTGAAAGTGCTATATTATATCGTTGACCAAAGGTCTGATTGGAGAGATAATGGGGTCATACAACAACGGAGAACACAATGACTGAATTTGAAAAGAACTGCTACGGAATGTCTACTGCAGACATTCGTGTCCAGTATTTGCAATCGATGACTGCAAAGCGCTGCGGCTTGGAGATGGTTGTGATGAGCTTGTTGTCTGATGCACAGGAGCTGCAGAGCTTTGGCAATGCTCAGGCTTTGGACCAAAGTCGCCAGAATATGAACATCGCCAAGTATATACTGTCCGAGATGATGGATCAACGTCAGTCTGCTGAGCTGTTGGCTGATGAGGTGATGGCATGAAAGACCTGAAACAGTACGTTGAAAACAAGAATCGTTGGAACTTAATTTTCAACAACCCCTGCTATGATCTGGAGTCTGCTGCAGACCGTCAGCGTATTGCTGAGGCACTCGACGCTGACTTGTCGCCGGAGAACCTGACTTGTGATGGTGAACTTCCCCGTGCGCAAGTGCTTGAACGCTTGAAGTTCCTGAACAAGGCTGTTGCGCAGCTGTTGCAGCTTGACCCCTCCCTGCAGATGTATGTCTACTGAATTCGTTGCAGGGGCAGCTGTGACATACAACGGTAAGCAATACGTTGTGGTAAGTGATCCAGTAGACGGCAAGGTTGTGTTAACCCGTGAGGGGCTGACTGGCTCTTTCGTAGTACAAGAACGATCAACAATTTTGAAACTAATAGAGGAATGAAAATGAGCAAAATGTCTGACTTAGCACTGGATATTGAACAAGCATTGTTCGCAGGCTGTGATATCTCCAGCATCATTGACGGGATGCAGGACATGTATGGCCTCTCCCGTGCAGAGAGTTTAAAGTTGGTCAATCAGGTGTCGTACATGTTGACTTCTGACCAAGACCAGGAGATAATGGAGTCATGATGGATCACAACACCTACAACGCTTATTTGGATCGTAAACTGGCTCACTACAATGTGTGGCTGGTCGATAATAGCCGGGAAGCCGGCAAACCGTATCCGGGGTTTCCGGAAGACAAGCAGGCACGCCCTGTTAAATTTAGGATGAAGAACATGCAGACAATGAACGCTTTTCAACAAAACGAGTACGATGTGGCACAGCGCCGTGCAGCAAGCTCATCAGTAGCCAAGGCTGAGAAGGCACCTAAGGTAGCCAAGGAACCCAAGGCACCACGTGCTTCTGGCCCTACTAAGGCTGACCGTGCGCTGGAGATCTTCAAGCGCTTGGGTGGTGACAAAGCAGCAGTGATTGCAGCTATCAAGGACGAACTGTCCATGAGTGATGCAGGAGCTACTACTTACTTCTACAACGCTAAGAAGTTAGCGAAGTGACATAGAAGGCCCCTGTTGACATCAGCAGGTGGTCTCTATATAATCCCGTTGTGGGCAACCGATAAGCTATTAGGAGCACAGTATGTTAACACATTTGATTGCATTCATATCAGGAGTAATAGTAGCTACTGTTGGCTTCAGTGGAGTAGCTAGCATTGCTGACAGAGGCGTAGAGAAGGTACAAACAATCGTTAAGGAAGCACAATGAACACAGAAGTACTAACACCGGACACTGAGACATACGCCATGACCCGGATAGCTATACAGTTGCTGGTTAACCCACCTAAGATGAGCACTAAGTGTGCAGTCTTTGCTAGCATGGTTGCGCAGCTTACACGCTGAGGCCCTTGCGCAGTAAGGCCTCTCGCTGAGGCCCACTGCAGCCTTCCTAGCCCCTAAGCACAGGGGCCGGGGGGCCTTTTGGTTCCGGTTGGCCCTAATCAACTACGGCCTAGTATTCGAAAGGGTATAGAACGCCTCTGCACCGCAATAATAATGCTGCCGGGGGCCAATTTACCCTGAACGATTCTAAATCCATTCTCACAAAAAATTATTTTTAGCAAAAAACTACGTAAAAGGGTCGATATGTTTACCAGAGATAATATGTGGATGCTGTTACCTGCAGCATTTTTATTGATGATGTCTGTTGTGTACGGGTATGTGGGGGGCGATAAGACAGATAAATGTGATCAGCAAGGTGGAGTGCTCGTCAATACGCCTACTGGTTGGAAGTGTATAGAAGCAAAGGAGTTAATATGAGATTTCATCCACGTTTTGTAGGCAGGTACTTTGAGCGGTACTACGGCCTCAGATTACTGACAACAAAGTTTAATCAGTACAGAGAAGAAAGCGGATTGCGTCCTGTAAAGGAAAGGACAGTTCACCGGTACAATGCTGGTAAGTCTGGCTATGAGACAAGTGTCCCTTCTTCCTATAAGCAATTCTTGATTAGTAAGATATCATAGTAAATGAACCGTGTTCTAACAGTATGTCATAACTTTGAATCTGCCAAAAGGCAGTTCCGTGATATGATAGAGCTCTACGGTAATGCAATTGCAAGAGCGTCCTTGAATGAACTGACTATTGAATTAGAAGGTACAATATATCAGTTTATGTCGTCATCACAAGTAAGTCCGGATAGAATAATGGGGCGCACCTATCATCAGGTTATAATAGATGAGACGTGCGAGTTGACTGAACAACAAACGTCAATGATAATGTCAAGGTCAAGGGAGAGATGATATGATTGAAGTATTGAATCAGTTGGTGGATGCGTTGCAAACTTATGGTGATAAGCATCGAGAAACTTATCTATTAGAGGGTGCTTGGGATGGGGAAATAACAAAAGGTGATGCCGCTATCCAAGCAGGTAAGCAAACCATTGCAGACTTGGAAAGCCAAGCTGAAAGAGAAGAATGCATGAATGAAGCCAAGCAGGCGAAGCAACGAATCAAACAACTTGCCGAACAGGCATCAAAGGAAGCATTTCCACTTGTTAGTATGGCTTGGATGGAAAAGTTTGCCGAGTTGATACTTCAGGAATGTTTCCAGGCGTGTATGAACGAAGGGGCATCATACGAAGAAAAAGCAGCCGGAGCGTATCAAAGCAATTTATATGTTACTGCTATCAAACAACATTTCGGAGTTGAAGAATGATTGACGATAGATACGAATGGGAAGTGTATTATGATGGTGTCTTGCTTGGTAGAACAAATACCGAAGGACGACACGAACTAATCAAAGAAAAAGTTTCTGAGCCAATTGGAATCAATTCAATAGAATTTAAGTTGGTCTTGAAAATGATTGAATACAAAGTAATTTGCGATAGGACCAATAACCCATGAACGAACAATTAATCAACGTTGTCCGCAAACTAAGAGAGCTGGATAATCAAGGTGACAAATATATCCAGACAATTCCCAGTGACATCAATTCAGTATTGTTTGATAACATATACGTCAACGGATTAGATATGCAAAAGAATATATTAATTGAATCTTTATTCGGTGATATGGCGGAAGATGTAAAGTGGTTCTTGTATGAGTTTGAACCAGGTAAGTCTCCTGGTCCTCATTGCATTACTGCCGAAGGCACTGCATACACCTATCAGACTGATGAAGATTATTACAAGTACCTAAAGAACTGCAATTGAGGTAATTAAAAATGAACGAAGCGAAGCAACGAATTAAACAACTTGCAGATGAGGCAAGAAAAAAGCCTATGGGAGATAGCTGGTGTTATACTTCTCCTGAAGAGTTCGAACAAAAATTTGCCGCGTTGATTGTTCGGGAATGTGCTGACATTGCAACAATCCATCAACAGAACCATGCGCACGACTCTATTGGTCGATATGTTCTTGATCATTTCGGAATAGCAGAGCGTGAAGATCCTGTTCAAGTTTCCAATCTCCACTATTGCCCGTATGCAGCAGAAATTAACGGAGACTATGAAACACTGTGTGATTGTGATGAAGAGCGGACATATCAATGTGCAATGGATGTTTAATCTAGGAATCGAAAGATGAATAATGAAATACTACAAAATCTCTTCTGTCGGTAAGTGGGGTCAGGATGTTGTTGAGATTTATTCAGAGAAACAGATCCTCGCCTCCTACTTCCCCTACTGGACTGAGATGATGGTTAAAGGTGGCAAAGGTGACTTTGTAAACGATAAAGATTGCATTGATGACTGGACAGTTGTTAATTGGGCAGTAGAGGTTGACAAGCCGGATTGGATATCGGATAATCAATAGACAAACAACACACAGGATTATATAATGAGCTATTACATGAAATCTGGCAATACATTCCGTATTGCTACTAAACAATCAATGGACTTGCACGATCAATTGCCTGCCGGTAACTATGTCGTCAAGCAAGATCCGTTTGAGAACTTCTTTATTGAACAAATTGAAGACTTCGATATCCCTGCAAAGATGTACGGCGATACTATTCGCAATACGGAACGGATCATCAGTAGCTTTTGGAACCGTGATAAGTCAACAGGTGTGATGCTTGTTGGTGAGAAGGGTTCCGGCAAAACATTGCTGAGTAAAAACATTTGTGTTGAACTAGCAAAGCAATCTGTACCGACTATTGTTATTAATGCACCGTGGCACGGAGACAAGTTCAATACATTGATTCAATCTATTGAACAGCCCTGCATTGTCATGTTTGATGAATTTGAAAAGGTATACGATACAGAAGAACAAGAAGCATTGCTGACATTGCTGGACGGAATCTATTCGACCAAGAAATTGTTCATGCTGACTAGTAACGATAAGTGGCGTGTTGATTCTCATATGCGTAACCGTCCAGGCCGTATCTTATACATGATCGACTTCAAAGGGTTAGACCAAGACTTTATTCGTGAGTATTGCAACGACAATCTGAAAACACCAGACTCAAAAACAATTGAAACAATCATCAACGTTTCGTCTGTGTTCTATGCGTTTAACTTTGATATGCTGAAAGCATTGATTGAGGAAATGAACCACTACAACGAGACTCCTCAGCAAGCATTGCGGATCCTGAACGTCAGAGCCGAGTTTGACGGAATGACTGATTACAAGGTGGAAATCTATAAAGGCGGCCGTAAAGCTGAACGTGTTGGTCCACAAGTGTATAACGGTGCTCCTCTTTCTTCGACAATCGATGTTAGCTACTACTTTGGTACATCAAAGAAAAGGACTAGCATAGATTCACCAGTTGCACCGCACGTTGAACCTGTTACTCTGGCCAACTACGATGATAGTGATGATAAAGAAGAAGATATTGGATGGTGTGATAAAACATTCAATCAAAAAGATCTGGTTAAGTACAATAACAGAACTGGCCAGTTTATCTTTGAGAAGGACGGTGTTACAATGGTTCTGTTGAAAGAATCAGACGCTGCCCCGTTTAACTTTGATGCATTCTGAGGTACAATATGAAAGTTGCAATTAATCGTTGTTTTGGTGGCTTTGGCCTGAGCCACGAAGCAGTCCTGCGATACTGCGAAATCAAAGGCATGACTGTATATCCAGATCGGAAAGAATATTACTGGACGTACTGGGTAGTCCCACCGGAAGATCGTTTGGAGCCCAAAGAAGGTGCTGATTTTTATAAACTTCCAATGGAAGAACGTCGGGAATACAATGAGGCATACTCCAAACAAGTTTTCTATGATGGAGAGGTTGCCCGCAATGACCCAGCACTGATTCAGGCAATTGAAGAATTGGGCGATGCTGCCAGTAGTCAATTTGCTGAGTTAACTGTTGTTGATGTACCTGATGATGTTGAATACACAATTGAAGAATATGACGGCATGGAACACATTGCCGAAGTACACAGAACTTGGAGTTGATATGAATATACTTGCAATGGCAATAATTTTGCTTATAGAATTTGGAACAAAGCTATGAGAGAAGAACTAGACAAGCAACTATGTGAAAAGTATCCCAAGCTATTTGCTGATCGTAACAGTCCTATGACTGAGACTGCAATGTGCTGGGGGTTCGATGTTGGGGATGGCTGGTATGATTTAATTGAAATTCTTTGCGGATCTATTCAAGGATACATTGATAGCAATAACATACCGCAGATTACTGTCTCACAAGTAAAGGAGAAGTTTGGATCTCTTCGTTTCTATACAAATGGATCTGACGACCTTATCACTGGTATGGTTTGGATGGCTGAGCATATGTCTTGCCGTGTTTGTGAGACATGCGGTAAACCAGGCAAGTTTCGTGGCAAGGGATGGTTTTATACTGCTTGCGATGAACACGCGAGGGAAGAATGAGTCTTGATGTTGATTTAATGGTGACGCAACCTGTATCCGTTTATAGCGGAAACATTACACACAACCTCAATGCTATGGCAGTTGAAGTTGTTCTGTCTAACGGACTAACACTATACGAGGTCCTGTGGAGACCTGAGGATCATGGGTTAAAGTTTGCAAGAGACATTTCTGAGCTACTGTATGAAGGTTGGAATATATTGATAGCTGATCCAGAAAAGTTTAAGAATCATAATCCACCAAACGGTTGGGGGAGCTATGATGGGCTCTGTAACTTTGTATACAAATATTATTACGCATGCCGGGATAATCCAGATGCAGAATTGAGGGTTAGTCGATGAATGAAGATCTTAAAGCAATAGCGATTGAAGCTGGTGCACCAGATGATGTTTTAAGCGAGCTGTGGTTTAGTGTGTTTTGCATGAGGTTTGCAGATCTAGTAATTACGGCAATGGAAAACGAAGATAAATAATAAAGGAAATAATTATGAAATTCACTCACATTCATAATAATGAATATGGTTCTCAAATTGAATCAATCTCTATGGAATTACATGAGCATGCATCTTTGGTCGATGCATTAGAAACGTTCACTCGTTTCTTGCGCGCTGTTGGATTTCATTTTGAAGGTTCAGTTGATATTGTAGATCACGAAGCTGAACTCGATGACTACTTACACGATCACTACAATGATGAACCTGTAGTAGATGAGTTAGACGAGATAGATGATGATGTTTTGAAAGCAAATGCCGATTGGCCATTCCCATTATCAACTAAACCGTAAATGACACCAGAGCAGGCAAAGAAAAAAACAGCACTCATTATTATTGGTTCTTTTTTTGGTTCTTTTGCCGTTCTGGCACTGATTATATTATTACGTGATTTCATATATGCTGCAATCTTCATATCATCCGTCACTGCCTGTATTGTACTTACAGGTTGGGGGATTTGGGCTGAATACTGGCCGCAACTGTACGCCCGTCAAAAAATGATTGACGATTTGTACAGTTTAGCTCACACTCCAGAACAAAAGAAATGGACCAAGTTCTTTATAGAGTACTTTAAATTATGAACGTGTTTTTTGAAATATTAGCTATTCTTCTTTTGTTCTTTTTATTCTGGGGTGAGCCTGATGTTTGGGACTCACTACATAGCAGAGCAATGCAATATGCTGAACCAATAGATTGCTTACATCTGAAAGAATAACAATGGCAATTTCAAGAAAAAAATCAAATGACGGTGTCGCAGAGCGAATGAGAGAGTTGATGGGGCCTATCGATAAACAAATCATGATGACTGATGATAGAAATGACCTTCTTATGATTGCCTGTGCAATGTTGCACCGAGCAAAAGATATATTTGATAATGAGTTAGGTAGACGCGCTACTGAATTAATTTTTGTAAGATCTATAGTGGATGAAGATGAGCAGTCTTGATATTGTCCTAATAATTGATTTGATTCTTTGCATACTGATTGTTGCTTGCTTTGTATGGATAGAGCTTGGTAACAAAAAATAACTTTATGATTAAACTACCAATGAGAAAACGTGAAATAATGAAGTGGATGCAAGAAGCACCGCCGTCTGCAAACGGAATGCTAATGGGTATGTTGGGATCCGATGCGCTAATTGAGAGGTGGTGGAACTCACCAAACAAAGCATTTGATGATAAATGCCCAGTTGACGTTGACCAGGATAAAGTAGTACACTACCTCATGTTTCATTGTTTTGGTACTGGAGGATCTTGATGAATTACAAACAGTATGAGCTTAGTTACGAGCAAGTAGACCAGATTGTAATTAATGAGCTGCAAGAAGCAGTTGAACTTAACTGGAACGGCGACCATTCTTTGGTTGAAGCTGCGTTCACTCTACTCGCTTATTACATGCCACCATCAGATTATCTTGCGTACAGAGAGAAACTAAAAATAGTTCCTCCTGGTGACTCAAACTACGATAACCACAATTGATTTTAACCAAGGAGTATATTATGAGAAATGTAGACATGGATGTTTTAGTTGCTGTAGTTGGATTTATTGTGTTTTTTGCAATGATGTTTGGTGCTGTTACATATAGTGGCACACAGCAGATGGAGTGCAAGAAAGCAGCTATTGAAAAAGGTATGACTGCTGTAGAGATCCAAGCTGTATGTGGACGTTAAAAAATGGAGAATACAAATGCTAGACGTGGTTTTCTTAAAGGGTTTGGTTTGCTTAGCGCTGCTGCAGGCGGCTTTTTGGCTTCACAAAATTCGTTCGCCAATACTCCCTCTCCCACTCCTATTGGCTCTGCTGCTGATGTTAAACGTGATGTCGGACCTATTGAAGACATTGCCCATCTCGCACCACTAGGCAAAACAACTCTGCAACTAACTGCAGACAACATTCCGCCTCCGCCCCCTCCTCCTCCTCAACCTGCTCCTGTTGGTGGTTATAATATTAACGGATATACAGTTACCGGATCTTTTTATCCACCTATATTAACTAGTGGTCATAAAGAAACAGATAACAAAGTAACCTTATCAGTTGGTAGAGATGACCGTTTATGGATTAAGATAGGTGATACATGGAGACGTGTTGCGCTTGAAGGATGAGTGATATAGCTGACATCATTAACAGAATTAAACAACTAACCTACCACGAGGTTGTTGTTGAGCTGTATGAACCTATTCAATTTAATGGTAAGATACCGTTTGACTTGGAAATAACTGGTAATGTTGTCGTTGCTCAAGTCCTTGCTGACTCATACGAAGAAGCAGAACAAAAACTCTTGACATTCTTATTTGAAGGTAATCGTGATGATTAAAGACCGTGCATTTATTCAGCGAAAGATGGACCACTATAATAAATGGATGCTAGATAAGACAAGGGATCCTAATTCCAGGTATCCCGGTTTTCCAGAAGAAATAGCAATGGAATTTGCGCGCAAAGAATTTGTTAATGAATTTCTTTCTCGTCCTAAAAAAGTAAGGGTCAAGCATGAAAAAAAGATTTGCGGAACTAGCATTGAAGGCAGTAACTCATCCAGTCCAGCTATTTCCGCCTAATGACAGGGCCTATGACAAGTTTGGCGAGTTTGTTGTTGCTAGATGTCTGGAAATAACTAAAGCAAGTGAAAATTTAGATGAAGCATATTCAAGAATTAAAGAAGAGTTTGACCAAAAAACGTAGAACAATCTATATTGATATGGACGGGGTTGTTGCTGACTTCAATTTATACGTTTCAAACTTACTTGGTCGCCAAATTGGATGGGATCAACACGATTTGAACGCCAAAGAATGGGATATTTTGTCTAATATCCCTAATTTGTATACTCAACTACCATTGATTGAGAGTTCTGTTGAGATGGTTGAGCTGTGCAAAAGCTTCGAATCAGAGGTAAATGTCGAGTTTTTGTCGGCAATTCCGCGTCAAACGACAATGCCTTCTGCAAAACAAGATAAAATCGACTGGATCAACAAGTATTTCCCTGAAACAGTTGTCAATTTTGGCCCATACAGCAAAGATAAACAACACTGGGCACGTCCAGGCGACATTTTAATTGATGATAAGCCAAGTAACATTGATGAATGGGGTGCTGCTGGAGGTATTCCAATTCTCCATCTCGGCAATTTTAGCTTGACCAACCAGTTAATTTTGTTCTCAATGGGCAAAATTGCAGAATCTGAGCTCAAGTTGGACTTTTAAAACCCCCGAATTTGCGGGTTTTAAACTGCCTGTTGACTTCAAACGATTTGAGGTATATAATAGAGGTGTTAGTTAGTTGAAACCCTCTTTTTAAAGGAAATGAAAAATGTCTCACTTAGTTGAAGTTATAAACGGTAAAGCAAGCATGGCCTACTCTGGTGAAACTCCTTGGCACGGTCTCGGTAAGGCAGTTCCTGCTGATCTCTCTCCTGCTCAGATGTTGGAAGCTGCAGACCTTGACTGGACTGTGGAAAAGATCCCTACTTTTGCCAAGATTGATGGCAAGCAAATCTACACTGGCAAAGATGCGCTAGTTCGTAGCTCAGACAACTCAATTCTTGATGTTGTATCTAAAGACTGGAATCCGTTGCAGAATCATGATGCTTTTGAGTTCTTTAACGATTTCGTAGTATCTGGTGACATGGCAATGCATACTGCTGGATCTCTTCGCGATGGTCAGATTGTATGGGCTCTTGCTAAGGTGAAAGAATCGTTTGAGTTGTTTGGTGGTGATGTTGTTGATAGCTATTTGCTGTTTACTCTTCCACACAAGTTTGGTCAATCGATCGATGTACGCTTTACACCTATTCGTGTGGTATGCAACAACACATTGACACTTTCGTTGTCTGTTAAGGCTAACAACGGTGTTAAAGTATCACACCGTACTACTTTCAACGGCGACTCTGTCAAAGAGACTTTAGGTATTGCATCTGATAAACTAGCCAAGTATAAAGAGATGGCTAAGTTTTTGGGTTCCAAGAAGTTCAAGGAAGAGTCAGTTAAGGACTACTTTAACCGTATCTTTCCTGTTAATGCCTACGGTCGTTCTAAGAATGAAGATACGAAAGTTAAGAAAGAGATGTCACAATCTGCAACTCTGGCTATGATGGCTCTTGAAACACAACCAGGAGCCAAGTATGCTGAGGGTTCATGGTGGTCTGCATTCAATGCTGTGACTTACTTAACTGACCATCACCTTGGTCGTACTCAAGAAGGTCGTTTGGCTTCTGCTTGGTACGGTCCGAACAAAGCGTTGAAAGTGAAAGCCCTTGAAACTGCAGTCGAAATGGCTGAGGTGGCTTGATCAACCGGGGCGGCGAAAGCCGCTCCCTTCTTTTAAGGATATATTATGATTACAGATTGGTTGCCTGCTGGTAAGTATTGGGTTGGTGATTTGTGCTATGTGATGCATGAAGAATGGGACGAGGTGTGCGGCCTCTTCTTCAAAGACCGTGACGATCACGGATGCAACGAAGGCCTATTTGAATTGAAGGACGGACGTAAGTTCGTATCATTCAATACTAAGTGGGGTGATGGTAGCTACCACGACGAAGCTGAAAACGAATACGGCGTAGATGCTGGTTTAATTGGATGTATCTTGGTATCGGATATTAATATACTCGATCTGAACACACTTGATGGTGGACATATTCACGAGTTCGATACTCCGTTTGTTTGCTCAGGTGGTCGTAGTGACCAGGGTCGTGATTGGGACGGTATAATTAAAATTGGTCATATTGAGATTGCAACAGACTAAATATTAGTTATTGCTGTATGAAGCAAAGAGAAAAGTGTTCTGGACCCGGCTTCGATGCCGGCAGGTCCACCAAAAGTATATTGGTGTTAGTATACTTCTGATGGGCCTGAATTGGTTTCGACAGGGCAACAAGTAAACAAGTGGACAGCACGGTAGGCGATGACCGTTAATCAAGCAAAAAACGTAAACGCAAACGACGAACAGTTCGCATTAGCAGCCTAAACACTGCTTAGGGTTTCGGTAGGTTTCCTCGTAACAGAATAACCTACCATGAATAATTACCAGCACGAAGATCAATGATAATCGCTAGTTGAACCAGACCAGTTGTGTAATATATAATACAGTTGCACTTTTGCAACGGCTTTCGAGGAAATAATATGAAACAATGGTCTACTCCAGCAGCACAAGATATGCGTTTTGGTTTTGAAATTACCATGTATATTGCTAATAGATAATTAACTACTAGGGTTTTGGCTGGTTTCCCGTATAGCGAATAACCAGCCAACTACTTCTTGGAATATACAATGGAAACTAAAAAAAGAACAATAGTGCGAATGATCACATATCGTTTAACTGCATGGCTTTTCACTATTTTTTGGACATACTTGTTTACTGGCAATATGACAAGCGCCGCTGGGTTTGCAACAGCGCTCCATATTTTGCTAAGCATAGATTATTACATCCATGAAAGAATTTGGTTGAATATTGAATGGGGTAGAGTAAACGATTATGAAGTACGCTAAAAAGATACAATTACCTGTTGATTTCGATAGCATTCAGATCACCAGAAAAATTCAAACACTAACTACAAGTAACGAAAATCTTGCTAAGTTTGATGTTTTTTATATTAAGCAAAGTGACGTCAGCTTAATTAAATCAGCTTTACCAGTTCAAGCCCAGAAAAATCTCTTATCTGTTCTGGCTACAAAATACTCTCTTTTATCCCCACATATACACCTAAAAGAGAAATCTGTAATTAATTTCTATAAAAAAGTTAACGGAGAAGTTACTACTTTTTATGAGGGCAATATAGTCCGCGATTATAGTATAAACAACGATAGTGGTAATCTTCATGTTATCAAGCTGGATGGAATTGTTCCTTGCGAGCAACTGTGTGCAGAGCAAGGTGATTTGTGGATAATGGATACCACGCAGCCACACTCTGTAACAATAAAAGGGGACTCAAGGTCTGGTATTGATAAATATTTTGCTTCTGATCACCAGGAAAGATTGCTAATTCAGATGTATTTTGATGTTCCCTATGCGCAATTATTACAATGGTTTGAGAATGAAGTATGCTAGACAGATAAATCTACCGATAGATATTGGTAAAATCAGGGTATCTAATAAATCACTTGGAAGTTATCTCGTTAGTCCTATATGGAGTGAGCCTGCCTCTACTCACCTGTATATTCGAAAAAAAGACAAAGACCTACTAGCTCATTCTCTTCCGGAAAAATTAAAAGACTATTTGTTTCATATCGATGCAAATAAATTCACATTACTTGCTCCACATATCCATCTTAACGAGCAAACTGTCATAAACATATACCTCAACGTAGGTGGTGAAATTACCACTTTCTATGAAGGATTAGTTACTGTAGATCACACATCAACTACAGATAATGGAGCTGGTTATAATTTAATTAACGTTGATCGAATGTATCCAGTAGAAAGTTTCTGTGCTGCTGCTGGTGAAATGTGGATGCTTGATACTGCCACTACACATGATGTATCCATCAAAAATGATACACGAGTTGGATTATCAAAATATGTACCAGTTGACAACAACCATAGACTTGCCGTACAATTATGTTTCAATGCGCCTTATGCTGAACTTTCACAGTTTATATAAATAAGATACACAATCGGTTTTTGGTCCGACTAAAACTAAAATCACACATACACACAAGGAGATAGTTATGAGTAATATGACCCCGTTCGAGATCAGGCTCGAACTTCTTAAAATGGCAAAGGACATGCTAACCGATTCTTACTTCTCAGAAAAGAGTCGACTCAGTGAGGACTGGCATGTAAAGGTTGATTCAGCTAAGCTGAACGGACAATCTATTCCAGAACATCCAGCCTATCCGCCATATCCCACAGAACACGATATCATAAGCAAAGCACAGACTTTGAACGGATTCGTTTCTAACCTCCCTTCGGAGACCAAGCACACATCTCACACTTCTGCCAAGAAGTAATCTGATCGTGCAGAGGGCATGCTGCCTTCTACAAATAAGGAGAACCAATGGTACGCGCTGCTAACGTAGTGATAAAGGTTTTATTACTTTCTGTCACGCTAATATTAATTTCTAAATTCACAACAAGTAAGATTGAGCAATACAGGCAAGATCGTAATTTCAATAGTCCAATATCAATGGCTGAGAGGGAGCGGCAACTAACTTGTCTTGCAAAGAATATTTACTTTGAGGCAGCATCAGAGCCTTTTGAAGGTAAGGTTGCTGTTGCACAGGTTACAATAAATAGATCCGAGTCAGGTAAGTATCCATCTGATATTTGTAATGTTGTCTACCAGAAGAATGTAGTGTATGGTAAGGTGATATGTCAGTTCTCTTGGTATTGTGAAAGCGGACCAACAGTAAGACATAACGGTGCATATAAGGAATCAATGGAAGTGGCAAAGAAGGTGTTGCTGGAAGACTTTAGATTGTCCTCACTCAAGAACGCATACTTTTACCATGCGGATTATGTTAATCCAAATTGGAAGCTTCCTAGAATCACTCAAATCGGTCGTCACATCTTTTACGGGCAGAAGGTATAATGGATAAAATTAATCAATTCAAGCAAACACTGATTCAATTCTTTGATGGGTTTTCGAAGGGATCAGCTGATACTTTTGCATGGTTAAGCGTTATTTGTATGATTGCTTCAACCGTTCCCGGGTTCTTTGCCGTAATGGCGCATGTAACCGACCGTATGCCGCCTTTAGATATCACTTTAATGATATGGGCAGGGTTATTGTTATACTTCGTCAGATCCGCTATAATCAAGGATATGCTGATGTTGGTAACCATCGGTATCGGGTTTGCAATACAAGCTATTATGCTTGGTCTTATTTTCTTCGTATAATATGATACAGGACCTAAGTTTTGTAAGTATTGTAGAGTTCACAAAAGAGATCGAGAAGCTAGTACTAACCAGAAAGATGGAATACATTGATGCTGTGATTTACTTTTGTGAGCAAAAAGGACTTGATGTAGAATCTGCTGCATCATTAATCAGAAATAATTCAAAGCTGAAAGCATCCATTCAGCTAGAGGCTGAGAAGCTTAACTATCTTCCAAAGACAACACAACTACCTCTATGACAGATTACGAAGCGTACAAGACATATTGCGCTCTCAAACGACATTTCCAATCAACAACATACGATTATTTTAAATACAACGGTAAAGTAAGAGCATCCTATGCAACTTTTGAAAAGAGGTCAGATAAGTACTTCTTTGCGAAACTTGCTAAGCACAAAGATGTGGTAGGATTCTTGGTTGCTAACTTTGTATGTGGTGATCGATGGGTTGGAGATTTAGTTAATGAGCAGACCGCAGAAAAAGCATACAGGGATTGGCTAATGAGAAAGCAGTCAATGTCTTATGTCTTTAAGAATGATTTAGAAAAGATAGATAACTTAATTGATAGTCTGAAGGTAGTGGATAACCAACATCCAGTCCTTTTCAAAAAGTATCTTTCCAAAGAGATAAGTGCAGAGACATTGATTATAATCAATAAGATACAACGGTTCTTTGGGTACTGGACAAAGAATTTGAAGAACTGTATTGTATGGCAAGAGGAGAAAAATAAGTTACAAAAACTTACTCCTTTTGTCGATTACGATGATAAATATAAGGGTATACTGATCGAACACTTTAAGCGTTGACTTAGCTTATCGGTTGGCATATAATTATATTATGCAGAAGGTGGATAATTTAATATACATTTACATACGTTTTATACAAGGAGCACATTATGACATCATTTTCATCTCTCAAAAAGTCTTCAAAGACTAGTCTCGAGAAAATCACCCAGCAAGTAAACAAACTCGCAGCACCTGAAGGTGGCGGCCGCGAGAATGATAATCGCTTTTGGCAACCAGAAGTAGATAAGTCCGGTAACGGCTTTGCTGTTATCAGGTTCCTACCAGCACCAGACGGCGAAGATGTTCCGTTCGTTCGTATCTTCGAACACGGCTTTCAAGGTCCTGCTGGTAAATGGTACATTGAAAAGTCGCTTACTACTTTAGGTAGGCAAGATCCTGTTTCTGAATACAATAGCCAACTATGGGCTACTGGACTGGAAGCAAACAAGGAGCAGGTACGCAAGCAAAAGCGTAAACTGAACTTCATTAGTAACATCATGGTTATTAGTGATAAGGCACATCCAGAGAACGAAGGTAAAGTCTTTCTGTTTAAGTACGGTAAGAAGATCTTTGATAAGCTGAATGCTGCAATGAACCCGGAATTCGAGGATGAGGAACCTGTCAATCCGTTTGATCTTTGGGCTGGTGCAAACTTCAAGCTAAAGATTCGTAAGGTAGAAGGGTACCGTAACTATGATAAGTCTGAGTTTGATAAGCCAGAGCCACTTGGTTCAGATGATGAAGCGTTGGAGAAGATTTGGAAGTCAGAGCATTCACTGACTGAATTCCTTAAAGAAGAGCACTTCAAGCCTTATGATGAGTTGAAGACAAAGCTGTACCGTGTCTTAGCATTAGACGGAAGTACAGCTAGTATTCAGAACGCGTCATTCACTAATTTAGATGATGAAGTTGAAGCACCTAAACCTCAGAAGACAGCAAAAGCAGCTTCGTCAACAAAGGAATCAGCACCGTGGGATTCTGATGGGGATGAGGATCTGGATCAGTTCAAAGCACTATTGAACGATTAAAAAGGAAAGGGCCAACAGGCCCTTTTTTTATACCGATAATCTTCCACCTGCAAGAGAATTAAACGCAGTATTGTAGTCGTGGTTAGATTTCACCTGGGCTACATTTATACCTCCACCGCCGCCGCCTGTGCTGTTGTTAATATTTAACATAGTTGTGGAATTGTCTGATACAGAGCTGACTTGTTTACCGTTCTGAGCTTTGTATATTTCTTGGAACTTACTATCGAGCTCATCAGTTAATGATTCAAAGTTATTAAATACTTCTTTGAAGTCTATATTACCTGGTGTAGATAATATTTTACTTAAAATACCAACTCCTTTTTTACCAGCATCTACCGCTTCTACAGTTGAGTCTTTTATTACTTTGGCAACATCGGTGCCATTGACAATAGCTGGTGTTGTATCGCCTAGGGGACTAGCTAAGTCTGCAAGTTTCTTTTTAAAAATAGCTATGTTGGCTGCTTGTTGAGTTGCCTTTTGTTGATCGCTCAAATTTGCTGAGGTTGATGTATACTTCGAAGGGTCATCTATCAAAGCAGCTAGTTCTTTTTTATATTCAGGATTCTTACCAAAAGCTTCCCATATACCTGAAATTTTATTTACAAATTGATCCTTGGTAATTTTTCCAGACATATAGTCTGTCATATCTTTGTTTATTCTCCACTTGAAGAATGCATCTTGTACTTCTTCATTGAATAATTGGTCTTTAAGACCTGCATTAGCAGGATCGTTATAAAAATCAGCTAATGTTGTTTGGGTAGCCTGATATGCTCCAACAGCACCAGTCCCTCTTCCTCCAGCAACATTATCTTTTTTTGTCGCTGCTACTAATTGTTTTTGATATTCTTGGACTTCTGCACCAGTCATTTGTGTAAGTGGGATCCCAGGACGGCCATACTTGCCATTACCATACACCACATCATATGACGAAGATTCTCCCCCAATTGGTTTTGATTCCTTACTTTTAACTAGTCCCTGTAAACTATTTGTAAGTTTATCCGGATCTACTTTTTCAAAATCAGGATCTCCATACATCAAGTCATAATAATTATCTATAGTGTCTTTTCCTATCTTACCATTTTTTTCCATAAAATAGACAAAATTAGCAGTTTTCATTAATGGTAAGTGGTTTTCAATGTACTCGCGTTTTTGGTCTTTAGTAAGGCTACCCCAAATTGCCGCAATGCGATCTCTGACAAATCCAGGAGTATCTGCTTTCATCTCCTCAAGTCTTTGATTGTTAAGATCCTCCATAAGTTGTTGGTACTTCTCGTATCTTTGAACAACATTAACATCTTCTCTGCTTGGAGCATTATATTCATCAGAAGCATCGACTCTTTTCTTAGCTTGATCATAATTTTTTACATCATCAGCTTTCATTATCGAACTAGCAGCTTCCGGTTGGATTCCTGCAATATCCATATCAAGAGTGTCGATTCTATGAGCTTTAAGCGCTTCTTTAATATCTTCTTTTTTAAATCCTTCTGAACTAAGCATATCAACAATATCATATGCAGCCCATCCAAGACTTAGCAATATACCAACTGGCCCAAATAACACCCCAGCAGCTCTTGCACCAACTCTTTTTGCAACCGCCCACGCCGTTCTAGCACCTGCTTGTTCTAGAGCAGCTGCACGTGCAGCTGCTGCTTGTGCAGCACCATTACCATATGGTTTGACAGCTTGACCTTGCGGACCTGTTCTTGGGACGGTGTTGGGGTTTTGGCCAGGACCACCGACGATGACCGGGCCAGATCTACCACCTCCTAGATGATTACTAAGAGAGTTGTTAATCATACTCATTAACATACTATTACGAAGCATAGCCATTAACAGGCTAGCAGCAGTAGGAAGAAGGAGCGCGCTAAGAGCGCTTACTCCAATTGCTTTTAAGCTGTTCTTTATTAGCTCAGCAGGGTCCTTACTGACAAAATTAATTATATTATCAAAGAAAGGTTTAATGACGTCAAAACCAGCAGTCAATACATCAACAAACTGACCTGCTTTTTTAGATAATGCCGAAAGTAATGGTGAACTTATATTAAGTGATTCAAGTTGACCTTTGATACCATTGATCATTTTTCCAAGGTACTCTGGTACGTTGCCAAAAATACTCTGAAACAAATTTGCAGCAGATTTAGTTAATTTGTCTTTGGAATCTTCAGTAAGATTATCCCAAAATAATACCTTTGCCAATACTCCAGCAATTGCTATCGGCAATACTCGAGTCAGTCCCCCAGCAATAGATCCTGCTATATCTGATACACCTCCAGCTGCTGCAGATACTCCCTTACCAGCTATTCCACCAATTGATACTGCAAGTCCTTTAAAACCAGAAAGAATAGATCTAGACATATTCTCCATGCTAGCTATCATTTTTTCATTGGATCTAAGTAACATCTTCTGAGAAGAATTCATAGACGAGTAAAACGCCTTATCGGCGCCTTGCTGTCTAAGTTGCTGAGTGCGTAGAGCCCTCATTTCTCTCAACTGCTCAATATAGCCTTGGTTTGGTTTATCAGCCATTCTTCATAGCACTCTCTTGGTTATTAATGTGTTTTTTTAACAGTTCTAAAAATACGTCCCTTTCAAAAGGAATCATATCTTCAACCTCTGATATTGAATAGTGGTGGTGCTGAGCCATTATGAAAACTACATTATAGTAATTTTCTAAATTATTATGGCTCAGCCCAAGGTAAAAAAATCTTCAATTGATTTTAGCTCAACTATTCTTTCAGTTCCTTTTTTGTTAGTATATTCAATTTTGTGGTATAGCTTCGGCATTGTATCAAAGAACGATTCAAATAATTTAAGGACATTAGAAGGCAACGTTTCAATAAATTGATCTACTTCTTCTGGTTTACTATCCTTA
>Ga0255072_1000006_pt1 | contig 44201 bp, 86 predicted proteins | sample Colum_Yuk_RepA_8_FD_188461 | JGI IMG/M metagenome (GOLD analysis project Ga0255072, IMG submission 188461) | Freshwater microbial communities from Columbia River, Oregon, United States - Colum_Yuk_RepA_8h | ecosystem: Environmental > Aquatic > Freshwater > River | place: USA: Oregon | collected...
CTACAGCGGTGCTTTTTGTCATGGTTTTGTCCCCAGCGATGGCTGATCCCATCGTCACTGATTCGACAAGTAGATCTACCACAGATTCAACTTCAAATAGCACCACAACAGTAAAATCACCACCTCCAACAGCGGTGGCTCCAGCAGTCACAGTTATCAATTCAGACGTTTGCGCAGTAGGTGTATCTGGCGCAGCACAAACACAAATTCTTGGTATCTCCTTTGGAGCAACTATGGTTGACAAGAATTGCGAAAGATTAAAATTAGCTCGTTCCATGTATGATATGGGTATGAAGGTAGCAGCAGTTTCTACACTATGCCAAGATGAGCGAGTATTTACAGCAATGATGAATGCAGGAACTCCATGTCCTGTTGATGGGAAAATTGGCGAGCAAGCTAAGAAAATCTGGGAAGATAATCCAGACAGAGTTCCACAAAAAGTCAAGAGTAAAGACTAATGAGATTTTGGGGTTTAGTGATTTTAGTTTTTTGCTTGGCTCTATTTGCGCCAAGAGCTAAAGCACAAGTTCAAATCCCTGGAACAGATTTTACCTTAACACCAGTTAATGGTGGAACAGGTGGTTTAGTATCAGTACCAATTCCAGGTGGTGCTGGTTTGTCAGTTACAGTTGGAACTGGGTCAGCAGCACTTCCATTACAAGATATTAAAAACAATCCCAATGCTGTAAATATCTCAACATGGGATGACTGGTATAATGAAGTTCCACTTGGATTCACATTTCCATTCTACGGACAAAACTTCAACAACTCTTGGGCGATGACCAATGGTTTAGTTACATTCCAAAACCCAGCAACATCTGGTCTCTATGGCGCATGCTGCGAAGGTGTTGATTTACGAACCACAAGAGATTCAAGATACAACTATACCATCTATGGTTTGCATACTGATTTATATTCGTGGACTAATAATCAATATTATCTTCGTGGCACAAACGAAATGACTTATGGGTGGTATAACTCAAGTCAATGCTGTTCTTCTGCTGGTGGAAATAGTTTTGAAATTAAAATTAACTCATCTGGTTTAATAGACACTAGAATTGCTGGTGCTATGGTGAGTTGGAACAGAGTTACATCTGGTATGGCTGGCGATTTATCAAAGGGTGAGTATTTTCAAGCATATCATGGACAAGGTATAAACATTACTCCTGGGAGTTCAGGTATTTTTAGTTGGCAAGCATTAAGTGGCACTGGTGCTGTTGATATGTGTTTAACGAACCCACTATCTTCTCCATCATGTCCAGGTTATGCAGCTGCGTATTTAACTCAACAGTGTTCAATAAGTGCTTTGTACGATCCATCATGTCCAGGTTATGCAGCTGCATATTTTACTCAACAATGTACTGCTAATCCACTATTTGATGTTAACTGTCCAGGTTATGCATCAGCGTATCTTAACTATCAGTGTTCAATAAACTCTCTGTATTCTACAACTTGTCCTGGATATGAGCAAGCATACTTTAATCAACAATGTTCATTGAATGGATTATACAGTCAGCAATGTCCAAATTACGCAACTGCATATGCTACAAAAATGTTACTTGAACAACAAAACATGGCATCAACAGTAGCTACTGCTGGTGTTATAGCAAGAAACGATCCTTCAAATACACAACCATCAACTACAACTGCTTCTGCTACAGTAAGTTCAGATGGATCGGTTGCAGTTGGTGTTTCAAGAACAGGTGATAGTAACGTGGATAGAGTTATTGCTGCACCCGCACCAACAACAAACTCTGCAGCTGCACCGAGTGCTCCAGTACAATTAGCACCACCTCCACCTGCGCCAGCTGCTCCACAACAACAAGCACAGCAAGAAAGAAAACCAGAAAACAAACCCGAAGCTGGAGAAAAGACAGCTGCTCCACAGACTCAACAAGCACAAGGTGGTAATGAAAAACCAGCAGCACCAAATGCTAGACAAGCATTACAAGAAAGAAGACAAGCAGCAGCAAGAGCAGAAGCTGTAGAAAAAGGTAAGAACCTCGCAAATGAAATGGGTAAAGTAGCAGACATGGAATCTCAAAAGCAGATTCAGAATGTTGTGATTCAAGCAATGGGATTTACTCCTGGATTTGATTCTTATAGCAAAGCAATGATCCCAGATGGAGTTGGTTATAGACCATATACAGTTTATGGGAACCAACGAACTGTGGATAATCGTAGTGCTTTAAGAATGTTTGGTGGATCAGATAGAGTCCACAATGAAATGGTGGAGAGTCAATACGCAAAATAATTAATATCAACTCGGAACCTACGGAAATTTAAAGGATATTAAAATGTCAGAAGAAATTAAAGATGTCAATAAAAAGATTGACGAAGCAGAAGCAGCAGTAAAGAAGTATGCTAGTAAAGATACGGTTATCAGTATTGGTGGATATGAATTTACACCAGCCAAACTGATGGTTGCATTTACATTAGTGTCTTCATTGCTTGGTGGTCTTTATGGTACGTTTGAAGTCTATAAAGACTACATGAGTATGAAAAAGAAAATTGCTGAGTACGTAACACCTGACTTAACTGAACTCTATAAAAAGATGGAAGTGTTAGATGCAAATACTAGCAAGATGACTGAATACACAAACAACATTAAAAACGACTTAAAGAACGATGTTCGTAGAGTTGAGGGTGTTGTTGAAAACTTAGAGAGATCTACAAAGGCTAGTCTAAGAGATACTGATATTGCTATTAAAGAAATTAAAAAAGACTCTGATTCTACATTGAAAGAAGTTCGTAGATATAGTGACCAGAGCGTAAAAGAAGTGACACAAGAATTAGTAAAAAATCAAAAAGAAACAACAGCGGAAATCCGTGCGTTGAGAAACGAAGTGGACATGAAGATTAAGAAAGCATTGGATAATCCTCTGTCTCAATAAGGGAAAAGGAAATGACAGAGAAAGTGGACCTAAATAAGAAAGTAGACGACCTAGAAGCTGCAGCTAAAAAGTTTGCCAGCAAAGATACAGTAATTTCTATCGGCGGATATGAGTTTACGCCAGCCAAACTGATGGTAGCGTTTACGATTGTATCATCTACACTAGGTGGTCTTTATGGAGCATTTGAAGTCTATAAAGATTATCAAGGCATGAAGAAAAAGATTGCGGAATATGTTTCCCCTGATCTATCTGAATTGAATAAGAAGATGGAACTCACTATGCAAAATAGTGAGAAAGCTGTTCAATATACTCAAGATATTAAGAACGACCTAAAGCAAGATATTCGTAGACTTGAAAAGGTTGTTGAAACTGTCGAGCGTGATGGTAAGCAACTTAATCGTGAAGTCGATCAAGACATGCGCCAAATTCGTAAAGAAATAGATAGTAAGATACAGAAAGCATTGGACAACCCATTGGCTGGAAAATAATAACTACAAGAGAGTAATGGTATGAATGATAAACATCTACTGTGGCTAATAGGAGTTTTGTTACTGATCCCTATTGCGTTTGCAATAGTAAGTAAAGAATCATTCCGTTACCCATGTCAAGACCCATCTAATTGGGATAAGGAAATCTGTAAGTTGCCACTATGCGACGTTAACAGAACTTGTCCAGAACACATTTTTAAAGGGCAGAGAGATCCAAGACTCGGTCCACCAAAAGATGGTGAAGTTGCTAGACCAGCAGCTGCATCAACAACTACAGGAGCATGCAAATGAGCGAACCAGTTATGTATACAGAAGAGCAGTTAATGGCTCGTCTGAAGTTCTTCATCGGTATCTGTTTATCATTTACCCTTGTTGGAATTGTTTTCGTTGTTCTTTATTCAATTATCTTTGTTACTCAACCATTGAACGCTATTAGTCCTATCGACCAGAAGTTCTTTGAGTTAATTATTCCTATCGCAACATTCTTGACTGGTACTCTATCAGGAATTATGTTGGCAGGTGGAGATAAAGATGCACAGAAGAAAGCACTCGAAGCAGCAACTTCTGGCTGGAATAAACCAACAACTCCAGCACCAACTCCAATGAGTTCACCGATGGGTATGCCACCAAGACCAATGGGTATGCCACCAATGCCAATGTCTACACAATCATATAATCTTGAGCCAGGAGATCCTGTAGCAAGAAATACAAGAAACGACTAATATCATGAATTGGTTAAGAAGCATGGTATCTGATGGCCATAATGGAACTGTCAGCAGCAAACGAGTTGTAACACTATTAGCGTTTTTGTTATGTGCTTATGGGTTCGTTGCTGACATCCAAGGGTATAAGGTAACGCCAGCTTTATTCGATTCAATGATTTATCTTGTGATAGCAGGACTGGGATTCACAGCTTCTGAAAAATTCGCAAGAAAAGACAATGATAAATCCAATTGATCTTTGGGTTTGGTATTTTCTACAAATATGGTTTCTTCCATATCGTCTAGCAGGTGGTAGCGTTGATACAGCCTGCAAACCCTCAAATTTAACTTCAAAATAACCCTACAAACTGTAGGGTCTTCCCAACCCCTCTCTAGTAGAGGGGTTTTTGCGTTGTAAATTTGCAAAACTGGGGGTTTACAATAATTCAAAATGGCTGTATAATAGTCTTATGATGATTGAAAAAGGAAACAAAATGTTGAATGTGAATGTTGGTGATGTGATCCGTGCTTATGACTTCAAACCGATGGTTGGTCGTGAAGACTGTTTCGTTGAAGGTGTTGTTGAACAAGTTAAGAACACTGAGCAAGGTTACTTTGCTTACAAAATTACTGCTACCAAAGATGTGTTCGGTGGCGAGATTCAAAAGAAAGGTAAGCACTCTCGTGTTGGCAAAATTGTTTTCGTACCCCATGAAGTTTCTTTCATGGAATATGCTGGTCGTGTGATCAACTTGTCGAGGATTTAATTATGATTAGGTTTTTTATTGGTCTCTTAATTATTTTCGGTGTTTCTGGTGGTCTTGACAATGCTAGTGATGCTGATTTACCTTACCTACTTCTGGCTTGTGCTGGTGGATTTTTGCTGATGATTATCGGTTCTCAATCAATGGAGCGAAAAAATGATTGATCTAAATAAACTCACCCCAGAAGAAATCGAAGAACTGGAAAATTTGGAACTGCAAAAGCAATATGAGTTTATGTCTTATGCAGATGAATGTGCAAATGATGATGCGCAATATTATGGAGAACATTAATATGAATACAATTGAATATCGTGGTCAAACTTTTGATCGTAGTCATGGTAGCCCATTTGATCGTGGTGCTGCTGATAGCTGGTATAGTCGTCCGCAAGACCCGCACTGGTATCCTGAGGGATCCTATCGTGGCGATCGAGTTGAACCTAAAGACATGAGTATTGCTGAGATGCGTGCTTATTTTATGGGTTATGAATATAATGAACAGTTTGGTGGCAAAAAAGATTATGCGTGATTTGGTTTTTTACATTATACAACCTGCGATTATTATCTTCGCCATTGTTGTGTTTGTTTCAGGTTTCTTTTAAGAAAAGTCTTTGTGGAGGAATATCCTTGGTAGACTTTAAACAGCCAAAACAGCATCTGAGTGTTTACTACTATCAACTATGCCAAAGAAAGTAGTACTAATTTTGAAAAGGAGTTGTTATGTTAGCATATTGTGACTATATCGCTAAAGTTATTAGCGAAGCAATGAAGAAAGATGCGGATAAGTATAGTTCTTACATTGATAATGTTGGAAAGACGCAATGGGATTTAGATCCACAAGGAAAGTTTTTATCTACTCGCAAGACTATGTCTGTGATTGATAGAAATGGTAAAGCGTATCGTGTGACAGTAGAGGAAGTTAAATGACAGAATTTTTGAAGTGGTTAGGAACTGCGTTGACTATTGCTGGCGCAGTTGCAACTTCATTGGCTATGGATCCATTGAACGTGTATCTGTTTAATGCTGGTGCAATTACTTGGCTTGCTGCTGCAATAAGGATGAAAGAGAAAAGTCTTATTGTAGTCAATGCTGGGTTGTTGGCTGTATACATCTTTGGAGTTATCTACAGACTGCAATAATAAAATAAGTTGACATTAAAATGAAAGTAGTGTATAATTCAATTAAACCTAGAAATCCTATAGCAAAGGATTTGCGCACTCCCAAGTATCGTATGAGAAAGGTGGAGTCTAAGGTTCAGTACACACGTCAACCCAAGCACAAGAAAGGTAGCTATGAATATCAATATTGAACTTAACAAACCAGACTTACATAAGTCAGTTATTGTTAAGTCGCACGCATATGACCTTGTAGAATTTACAGTTAAACAAGTGTCCTTCGATAAAGATGGTAAGGAACTGACGAATAGTTATCATACTACCTTTTACAACACAAAAGAATTTAAAGATTTTTTCCAACCATTAGTTAATGAATTAAAAGTGAGATTTGATAATGACGATGCAAACAGTATTCAAGAATGATAAAGAGTTCGAAACTTTCAAAGAGTGGACACATGGACTACTACGAGACGCAAACACAAAAGATCTGTGCATTACTTTTACCAAAAAAGATGGTACAGAAAGAAAAATGTTATGTACTCTCTGCGAGGGAAGAATACCTGCAGACAAGATGCCCAAGGAAGAAACTGCGAGTAGCCAGACTTCTGGATCCGCAGTACGAGTCTTCGATACAGAAAAACAAGAGTGGAGATCCTTCCGTTGGGACTCCGTAATTAAAGTGGAGTTCTCGCTGTGAAAACAATTATTGCTATGTTTGGTGTCACTGTTGGTGTCATCATTATTATTGGTTTGGCAGTTCTTCTGCCAATTTTATATCTCTGGGCACTAAACACTTTATTCCCTATGCTCGCAATCCCCTATACATTAGAGACTTGGTCTGCAGCAGTTTTGTTGCACATCTTCTTCTCAAAATCAATTGAAATTAAAAAGGATAAATGATGAATTACGTATTGACACCTGAACAGAAAACTGATCTACAAAAAGCCATTCGTGAAATCAGCAACTCTATGATTCGAACTGAAGCAGAACGTGATTTGATTAAAGAAATTGTCAAAGAACAATCTGACCAGTTGCAAATCCCAAAGAAAATTATCAACAAGATTGCTAAAACTTTTCATAAGCAGAGTTTGCACCAAGAAGTTGCAGACCATGAAGACTTCGTTGAATTGTATGAGAAAGTGACCAGTGCTGGTACACAGAAAAACACCACCCAACCATAAGCACAGTCTTTTATATCTCATGGGTGTCACATGGAAATATGACACCATGTTCAACTCCACATTCACAGAACAAAACCTACAAGATTTGTTGTATGATGCTGGAGTTGAAACTATCGCAGTAGATTATGAACCCAGCGATACATATGAGAGTTTAGTGGAAGATTTGAAAGAACTCGCTACTGATGTAGATTATATAATGGGTTATAGTTTTGGGTGTTTTCTTGCTATAGCATCATCAACAGAAAATACCAAAGGGATAATTTTACTTGATCCTAATGCAGAAATAAATCATAATCAGAAGAAGTATATTGAGGATATAGAAACTGCCAATAGGTTTTTTGAGAGGGATTTATCCACTAAAAATAAAAATATTGGAGTGGTCGATAGATTGATTATTTCACCAAACAAAACTAAAACATTATTGTTGTTTAGTGAGTGGGGTAATTCTAATAATTCTCTATGCACAAATGGAATGTATTTAAAATTTTTGGGTGAGAAGAAAAAGGTTGTTATAAAGAATTCTTCACATTACGTAATGTTAGAACCAGCTAGATATATTCTAGCCAAAGAAATAATGGAGTTTATTCGTGCTTGATTATCCTGCTTGGAAAAATGGTAAGTATTGTAAAGTCAAAGACCTAACAGTTTCTGTTTTAGATCTTGGCTTAATTCATTGTGATGCAACTTATGATGTGCTTGCAGTGAGGAATGGTGAAATTGAAAACCTAAATGCACACCTGAGTAGATTCATCCGCAGTTCTCAGGGATGGAGAATCCCTGTTGAGTACTCTGATAACGACATCGAGATAGTTATTCAAACATTGGTAGCTATGGCACCGACTGACGATCTATTAGTTTGGATCGGTTTGACTAGAGGTATACCTACTTCTGGTAACCCAAGAGATTTAGCCAACTGTAAACCGAATCTCTTCATCTATACCAAACCCTACTATGGGTTCAATAAAGAAAATACAGCTACAGTTTGCTTAGCGAAGCAAAAAAGAAATACATCTATTGATCAAACGATGAAGAACTTTGCTTGGAATGATTTAAACCTTGCACAGTGGGAAGCAATCGATCGTGGATATGATACTGCTGTGTTATTAGACCATGGTGGACTTATTACTGAGGGTCCAGGATTTAATGTTGGGTTTATTCGAGGTGGAAAGGTGTACGCACCTGCCACGAACTGTCTTAAGGGTACTGTGATGGAATTAGTTAAATCCTTATGCGATAGAAATGGTATTTGGTTTGAGTATGGTAATATCCTACCATGGTTTGCTGAAACATCTGATGCAATGTTTCTGACATCAACAGCTGGAAATATAATTACAGTGAAGTGTTTTGAGGGTAAGTATTTTAATGATAATGATACCTTACAATATCTACAACAGAGGATTACATAATTTATGCTATTGTTTAAATATTTAGATAATTTACCTAAAGTTCCAGAGCATTTAATACCAACAGAAGTTGATATTAATGACAAGCGTAACTATACTGCAGAGATGAGAACAATGAAATCTTCTTCTGGAGATATACCAAACATTCTTTACACTAGAAATAATGCTAGTAAAGAATTAAACGACTGGATTGTTAATAACATCTCTGATAAGTTATTTTTACCTAGTATTCAGATATCACATTATATTGGTGGCTCTAATACACATCTAGCCCATACAGATTCATTCCCAAGGAAATGGGTTTTAAATTATGTTTATGAGAGGGGAGGAGAAAATCCTTCAACTAATTTTTATAGAGAAAAATCAAACCCTCTAATTCGTCCACATCTAACTAAACCAGAAAATAAAGATAAACTTGATTTAGTGAAATCTGTTCATGTTGATACTCACAGATGGTGGATTCTTAATGCTCTAGTTATACATGATGTTGTTGGTATAACAGGAAAGAGAAGTGCAATCACAGCTGGGATTGGTGCAATGAACCCATTCTCAGTTCTACGTGGTTATGAAAATTTAGACTTTAGTAAAATCCAAAACGACAATTGATATGGTTACAACAGAAATTAGTTTAGAACAAAATAAACATCTACTATTCCTTTTACCTGGACAGAGTTTATCGCCACGTGCTTTCTGGGACTTTAAACTTTCAGATGGTCACACGCACATAGACTATTTTCTTGGTGCTGGTATCGATGTAATCTTATTTGATCCATGTGGTTATGGTGAGAGTACTGACTATTATCAGTATGACAGAGTTGGATATGCAGATCAGATTGAATCTGCTATTAAAGAACTTAAGAAAGAATACGTTTCCAAAACTATATTTGGTTTCTCAACATCAACTGCTCCTGCGTTGATTGCTGGAGAAAGAGGTTTATTCGATAAGATTATCATTCACAGTCCATCTGTTCGCATGGATAAAAGATATTATGTTGAGTTTGACACAGAATATTTTGAAACTGGCATCGAGAAACTTAAAAAAGAAAGACTCGAAAAGATTAGTGACAAGTTGATTGGCAAACCAAATAGAATTGACGGATGGGAACAAAAGATTCTTGATGTTGTTGGCTCTACAACATGGAAAGTTCCATCGCAACCTGTTTATGATATCAACAATTATTGGGTTGATACTGGTCAACTTGGGTTCGATCCTGCAAAGGTTCCACCGATCCTAAGTATTATCGGTGAGTATGACTATGAGTCTACCACAGGTGGATATGATACCTTTAAGGGACTGTTTCCAGACTCCAAGGAAGTAATTATCCCTCAGTCTACCCATTTCTCTATGTGGGAGAATTCATCGGCTCTAACTCGCTTGGAAATGATCCAATGGGTCTTGAAATAACCCTACACTTTGCAGGGTTATTAAAAATAATGCTTTACAATAATTCAAAAGTAGGGTATAATTGTTATTAGAAAGTGAGGAATTATTCCTATGGCTATGAATACAGCGAAACGTAAAGAACTTATTGCAAAAGTTAATGGTAGTGAACCTGAGTTAAACTCTGCTAGGTATAACAGCAGTTTTCTTGAGATACTCAACTACTACAACTACAACAACGACGACAAAGATAAGAAGAAGTGGCTTATCAGTCATGTTGCAAAATCAAACAAGAAACTCGCAGCACAACTTCTGAAGATTGACGAGAAACATTTTCGTTATGCTGGCATCCTTGCACGCATCAGCGATCGTGGTGGTCAACTAGCAGAAAATCATCTACTATTTCTTGAGAATCGCATCAAAGAACTGACTGCGATGAAAGAAGTCAAGAAAGAAGTTATCGTTAAAAAAGAAGAAACCCCTACCAATGTAATTTCTATTCAGGAAAGAATGGATGAGAAAGCACACGATCTCGCTGGTGAGATCGAAGGTGCCATCGATGACTTCGTGTTGGGTGGTTGTAAGTCTGACTTCTCAGCTAAAAACTATCTACTTGCACAACAGGTAGCAGCACCGATTGCTAAACGTATCGGGGAGTTGTTCGTGCCAACAGCAGATGAATTGCGTGAAGCAATCGCAGGTGATGACGAGCAACTTGTTGAAGGATACTCAAACTTTACCAAGCGTGAACTCAAGAAGTTCTTGGAGTTTGTTGATAATATTATTGCTGACTGTAACCAGATGGTTCAGACTGCTAAGGCTAATCGTGCTCCACGTAAACGTAAGGAAGTACCTGCAGGTAAGCAGGTAGCGAAGATGAAGTATCTCAAAGATTTTGCAGAACTTAATCTAAAGTCTGTGAACCCAGCAAGTATCATCGGCTCAACCGAAGTCTGGTACTACAACACCAAATACAAACATGTTGGTGTATACAAAGGTGAGAATGGTGGAACTCTATCAGTTAAGGGAACTACCATCATCGGTTTCGATATTAAAGAATCAAAGCGTATGACTCTACGCAAACCCGAAGAATTCTTCAAAGGGTTGTCGTTGGGTAAACGTGCATTGAACAGTGCAATCAAAACACTAAAGACCAAACCAGCAGTACCGAATGGTCGATTCAATGAAGACTGCATTTTACTTGGAGCATTTTAATGATTTTAGTTGATTATTCTCAGGTAGCTCTGAGTAACATTTTATCATTCCAACGTGAGTTGAAAGGTAGCGAGTCTGAGATTAAAAATCTGATTCGCCACGTAACACTCTCAACACTCAAGTCATACAAAAAGAAATATGGCAAAGAGTATGGTGAGTTGGTTATCTGTTGTGATGGTCGCAAGTATTGGCGTAGGGAGTTCTTTCCCAACTACAAGTGTAATCGTAAGAAAGCACGTGACAATAGCGATCTGGATTGGACTTTAATCTTTGATACGCTGTCGCAAATTCGTGATGAGATCGCACAAAACTTCCCATACAAAGTTTTACATCTGGAACGTGCAGAAGCTGACGACATTATCGCAGTAATGGCTAAGTGGTGTCAAACTAACGCACTGGTTCAGCAAGGATTAGTGGAAGAACCACAGAAAATTTTGATTGTATCTTCAGATGGTGACTTTATCCAGCTGCAAAAATATGATAATGTAACTCAGTGGTCACCTATCCAAAAGAAATATGTTAAAGCAACTAAGAAAGAGTTGCACGAGAAAACCATTACGCATATCGTTAAAGCAGGTGACGATGGTATTCCAAACATTCTGAGCAACGATGATGTATTCCTCAAAGGCGAAAGACAGAAACCTGTTTCTGCAAAACGTCTGCAGGAATTTATTGAAAATGGATTTGTTGCATGTAATACAGATGAGGAACGTCGCAACTGGCATCGCAATCAAACACTGGTTGATTTTGAATTTATTCCTGACGATGTGTCAAAGCAAATTATAGATACCTATGCGGATTATAAAACGACATCCGACAAGATGACGATAATGAATTATTTAATCGCCAATAAATGTCGTTTACTATTAGATGAATTGGAGGATTTTTAATGGCTACAAAATTAGTTACTGAGATGTTGACTGAGATCAATGATAATCCAGTTAATATTACAAAATATAAAGATAATGGTGCACTGCGTTTGATTTTTGAGCATGCGTTTGACCCCAACAAGAAGTTCTTTCTACCTGAGGGAGATCCTCCTTTCAAAGAAGACGCTGCACCCATCGGCATGAGTCCAGCAAACTTGCATATGGAAGCTAAGAAGTTGTATGTATTCTGTCGTGCAGACTTAAATAAAGTGCGCAGAGAATCATTGTTCATTCAACTCCTTGAAGGATTGCATCCATTCGAATCTAAATTGATTCTTGCAATTAAAGATCAGAAACTTACCAAGATGTATCCAAAGATTACACAGAAATTAGTTTCTGAATTTTTCCCCACTGTTCCTGCACCAGCTACGAAGGAAAAGAAAGCAAAAAACTCTCAGGCTCCAGCAAGTGGAGCCACAGCTTAACTGCGAGGTTTGCAACTAAGAAAACTATACTTGACAAAATTGTAGTTTTCCTGTATAATTTTATTATGAAATTTTTGAAAGGTGACCAAAATGCCTAATTGGTGTGATAATGCTGCAACTCTAACTTCGAGTAAAGAGAACATTGATGCTCTTGTTGCTGTCTTGGAAGATAAAGACAATCAACAAGTTTTCCAACATCTACGTCCACGTCCAGAATCTGAAGAAGAAAATTGGTATGAGTGGAATGTAAACTACTGGGGAACCAAGTGGGATATTTCTGTTATTGACTGGGATCGTTATGATGATGAAACTGTTTGGATCTCATTTGAAACTGCATGGGCACCACCGATTGCATTGTATGAATTCCTGTTTGAAAATAACTGGCACGTAGATGCTGTTTATCATGAAGGTGGTATGGGATACTGCGGTAAGTGGGAAGATGGTGAAGACGATCAATATGAATATAACATGGACGATCTTGAATCTCTAGAAGCACTCCCTGAAGAAATTAAAGATTTTACTGGTCTAATTGACTACTATCATAGTCGCCAGGAAGAACTGCAGATGGAAGCAGAGAACGAAGCGTATGAGGAAACTGTTACTGAATGGTATCCTGTTGAGATTAATCCTGAGCAGGTCGGTTACTACGAAACAAAAGAAAACAACAATTGGCCATTCTACAAATTTGCAAAGTGGAATGGTAAGAAGTGGACAATCGATAACAAGAAACCCAAAGATCCTATTGCTTTCTGGAGAGGTTTGAAAGAACCTGCAGAGTTGAATATTATAGAAACTGCAATGAAAGCACACAATGAAACAAAAGTGGATTGATGCATTTATGGATACAGCTGAGAGATTTGCTCAGCTGTCCAGTGCAAAGCGATTGCAGGTCGGTGCGTGTGTTGTTAAAGATAATCGCATTATCTCAATCGGATATAATGGTATGCCATCTGGTTGGACTAATGAATGCGAAGAGATCGTTGAGGTTCATGAGGATGGTGGTGTTGTAACTAAAACGAAAGACGAGGTAATTCATGCTGAAGCGAATGCTATTCTTAAATTGGCACGTGATGGCGAGAGCGGAAATGGCAGTAGTCTATTCTGTACTCATGCTCCTTGTATCCATTGCGCTAAGTTAGTTCATGGTGCAGGAATCAAAAAAGTCTACTACAGACATTCATATCGAGATACCATCGGTTTAGACTTTTTAGAAAAATGTGGTATCGAACTCGAAAAAGTTTCGTGATCGGTTTTATAAATTATCGTCATTGAAAAATTTTATATAAAAAAGTTATATAATTGATATATTCAATGACTAAGTAATAGTGTATATTTTATTTTTTAACCTATAAGGAGTTTTAATGAAGACAGTTGGAGATAAATTGGAGCCATTCGTTGTCACTGGTGTTAATCCAGGCAGCGATCAGTTCTTTGATATTACAGAAAAATCATTCGAAGGAAAGTGGAAAGTAATCGTTTACTATCCAAAAGACTTCACATTCGTATGCCCAACAGAGATCGTTGCATATGATAAGTTATTCCAAGATTTTGCAGATCGTGATGCAGTTCTATTAACTGGTTCTACAGATAACGAGTTCTGTAAACTGGCATGGCAGAAAGCACACCCAGATCTTTCTAAGATTAAACATATCCAGTTTGCTGATACTCAGCGTGAATGGGATAAATCTTTGATTGACCAACTCGGTGTATTCTATGCACCTGCTGGCGCAGCTTTACGTGCTACATTTATTGTAGATCCAAACAATGAGATTCAACACATCACTGTAAACAACTTGAACGTAGGTCGTTCACCTGAAGAAACATTGCGTGTTCTTGACGCACTTCAGACTGGCGAACTATGCGCATGTAATCGTACTGTGGGTGGGGAGACTCTGTAATGGCTTTCATTGACACAGTCAAAGAAGCATTACCTGATTACGCAAAGGACACCAAGTTAAACTTGGACGCAGTCCTTTTGCGTAGCACTCTACCTGTTGATGAAGCAATGGGCTGTGCTGTTGCTGCATTGGCTGCTACAGGTAATGGTAAACTACTGGGTGTGTTGCTTGCCGATGCACCTGCTGATGCTAATGCAGCTATGACAGCTGCAAGTCTGATGGCTCAGAACAATGTATGGTATCCATATGTTGAGATGGCTGACGATCCTGCACTTGCTGGTCTACCTGCTCAACTACGCATGAACGCAATCGCTACACATGGTGGAACTACCAAAGCCAGATTCGAAGCATACTCACTTGCTGCTTCAATCGTTGGTAAGTGTCACTTCTGCGTTAAAGCACATTATGAGACATTGAAGAAGGAAGGTTATACAGTAGAACAACTTCGTGATATCGGTCGTATTGCTGCTGTGATGAATTCTGCTGCTAAAGTTTTGAATAGTTAATGAGCGTAACAAAACATGAATGGTGGTCAACCCCAGTCTGGGAAGTAGAGACTGGGTTTGACGATCAATTTAATAATAAACTGTTACAAGAAATTGCAAATATACAGGTTGTTGGTTCGCCATACAATTTTAATATATGGGACACGAAAACACAGAATATTTCTATATTGAGACAAAAGATTCTTAAAGTAGTTCAAGAATCAACTAAGAATATATTCAACCCATATTTTAAATTCAATCCGCAATTAACAAGAGGATGGGTTAATCGTCAGAAACAGCACGAATATATACCATTACACGATCATGGAAACACAGTTATGGCAGTTGTATATTACATATACACTCCAGAAAACTGTGGCGACTTACTTTTAGTTGATCCAAGAAATGCTCCACTATGGGATAGAATTTCTGAACACAAAGTTGATGGAATTAAATATCAACGGATAAAACCCAAAACTGGAAAACTGATATTGTTCCCAGGATATGTTGGTCACATGGTAGAGCAGAATAAATCGAATGAAACGAGGATTAGTTTAGCAACGAACATTATAAGTTGGTGATAGTGTGATTAACAAAAACTTGGGTTATTATGTTTGCGGTGGTATTGAGTTTTCATCAAAGGTTGATGCTTGCCTTTATGGTAAGACTGTAAACAAACCTGTTGAGTGGGTTTTTCATAATGATGAGTTTTCAAGATTCCCATGGAATATCGAGCCACTAGAAACACTTGACCAGTTGTATGATAGAAGAGCCAGAGAACTCAGAGAGAAGTATGATTATATTATCTTGAGTTTCTCTGGTGGTTCAGACACAAATAATATTCTTGAAAGTTTCATTCGTCAAGGATTGCATATTGATGAAGTTGTAACTAACCATATCACGTCAGCAACAAAATCAACTACAGTATTAGATCCAAATGTTAAAGACAGTTGGAACTTTGCTGCAGAACACGATCTCCAAGCAGTTCCAAGATTAAAATACATTAGAGAAAAATGTCCAGGGACTAAGATAACAGTTCTCGATGTAAGTCAAGTAGTCCTCAATTCAATGAATGTGTTTGATGATGTTGATTGGGTTCTTCATAGAAACGATCACCTTTCTATTGGTCAACTATTCAGATACAACTATTTCCATTTTGGTGAAATGAAGAATCAATTCGATAAAAACTTAAAGATTGGATTGATAGTTGGTCTTGATAAACCAAAGTTGGTAATCAAAGGTGACAACAATTTCTATATCTATTTCCCAGACTCAGTTGTAAACATTACAACTATCAATGACTTCAATCAAGACTACACCAATTTAACAACAGAGTTATTCTACTGGGGCAAAGAAACTCTACCGATGTTAGCTAAACAAGCACATACGGTTAAACGCTGGTTAGAAACTAATCCAAAATTTCAGCAGTATTGGAAATCAAGCACATTCGCCACAGTCAGAACGCATCAAGAACAGCTTCTTAGAAATTTAATATATACAACTTGGGATGATAATTGGTTCCAAGTAAATAAATCTACGAGTTGGTTTAATACTGAATTTGATATATGGTTTAAAACTAACCCCAGTATGAAAAAAGAATTGAGCATGTGGAGTCGTGGTATAGATTATTTGGCTCAGCAACTACCAGAATACATAACTTATGATTCTAAAGGTAGACCTGATGCCATGAAACAATTTAAACACGAATACTTAATCGGAAGAATGAAACCAAATTTTATAGTTAAGATATGAATATTGCACTTATTTCCAAATCTTCTAGTTATGACCATCTTGCTTCAAAATTTCAAAAGCAAGGACATAGTGTAGAAGTTTTCTACGACCAAGCACTTAAATTGACAACTATACCAAAATTTGTGATGGCTTCTGGTATTCCTGTTTGTAGAGACAGTTATGTTCATACACTTTTAACAAATAATAAAATACCATATTTCTTTGTTAATAATAAATGCACAGAGTATGAGAATGATAAATTTGTCACCAAAAAGATGTTGAGATCTTTAAATATCCCAACGCCAAATGGTGAACTTGTTAATGGTGCAGAACTAAAAACTAATTTTAGAAATTATAAAACACCATTCGTAGTTAAAGTCAACTACGCATATTTTTATGGTAGACAGACTGTAATTGTAACTGAAGAAAATAGAGAAGATGTTTATAACTCTTTGTTCGGTAAAAGTCTGTATCATATAAAAGATAATGCGAGTGTTGTTGTTGAAGAATTTGTTGAGTTGGAAAGAGAATACTCATATCATGCGCTGTTCAATTATAATTCTTGGAGATTCTTTGGAGCAGCCAGAGATTATAAGAAAATTGATGATGGCGATGTGGGGTATAACTCCGTAAGTTGTGGCGCATATTCAACTCAAGACGTTGATAAGATTGTTCACGAATACGCTGATAAAATTTACAAACATTTCAAGAAATTGAATCTTATGTATCGTGGGTTTATATTCTTGGGAATTGGTGTTAGAAAAGATGGAACTCCGATGATTCTGGAGATTAATACCAGAAGTGGTGATCCAGAATTGCAGGTGATGGTTGAGTGTATAGAGAACGATCTAGCAAGATTATTTCTTGATGCTAGCTGTGATTATAGATTACCAGAAATTAAATTTAATGGTAAGCAAGCTGTAACTATTTCATTAATTAATAAACACTATGACTGGACAATCCCAGCTTACGACTTACCAGATTTAAAAGATATCCCAAGTAATATAACATATAGTAAAGATCATTTTGCTGATGGATTAAAACATGGAGTATTGACTGCTGTATCAGAAACCAAAGAAAAAGCCAGTAAAATTATTTACGATTATCTTGATAATCAATATTTGGGGCAATATCGTTACAGGAAAGACATAGGGTTATTAAAATGAACGAGAACTTCGTTGTGCACTCATCAGAAAAATTGGCAATGACTCCTGCTTTGCCATTAGTTCTAACTACATATGCTGAGTTAATACAATCTAATTTGGCAGTTCCATTTATTACCTTTAACAATGATAGTAGAATTATTTGGGTTGAAAAACATGGGGTTGTTATAGGTGGTATTGTTTGGGAGTATAAACCTGACATAAACTGTGGTTGGATAATTCTAAGTTTCACACATAAAGATTATCGTAGACAGGGTGTGAATAAACTATGCTATAAAGTTTTAGAAGAATCCAGTAAAAAACTGGGTGCGTCTCATTTGTCTAGTTTTGTTTCTATCAATAATAAAAGTCGTGTTGATAGTATGAATTCCGTTGGAATGAAGCCAGTTGCATATAGAACACATAAGAAGTTATAAATAGTTCTTATGGCATATTCAAACAAAGTTATCGATCACTACGAGAATCCACGCAACGTGGGTTCTTTGGATAAAAACGACCCAACAGTTGGAACTGGAATGGTTGGTGCACCAGCATGCGGTGACGTAATGAAACTCCAAATTAAGGTTGACGATAATGGTATTATTACTGATGCCAAGTTTAAAACATATGGTTGCGGAAGTGCAATTGCTTCGTCATCGCTGGTAACAGAAATGGTTAAGGGTATGTCTATCAAAGATGCATCCCAAATTAAAAATAGCCAGATAGCTGACGAACTTGCACTACCTCCTGTTAAAATTCACTGCTCGATTTTAGCAGAAGATGCAATTAAAGCAGCAGTTAAAGACTACGAACTAAAGTGTTCATGTAAATGATTACAGTTACAGAAAACGCAATAAACAAAATCACAGACTTACTTGCTGAAAATCAAGAAAGTTATCTTCGCATCGCTGTTAAAGGTGGTGGTTGTTCTGGATATTCATACACGTTTGAATTCTCAGACAAAGAAGAAGATGATTTTCTTATAGACAATGTAGTCGTAGACTATATGAGCATGCAATATTTGACTGGTGCAACAGTTGATTATGAAACCAAAGCATTTGAACAAGCGTTCAAAATCACAAATCCCAACGCAAAGCAAACTTGCGGATGCGGTTCTTCCTTCGCTGCATAAAAATAGTGAGTCGTCACTACTTTTTATCCTGAAGTAAAACTTTCCACTTACATTTTATAAGTAGTTCTAGAGGGCGAGGTTCACGACCTTTCCCATTGAATGACGTCAATTCATCATGCTAGAACGTGGTATCCCTACCACTGTAGTAAAATCTCATAAAGTTTTAAAGGAAGTAAAATGGCAGAAGTATTATCCCCAACAGGTATGTTAATGGGTGGCAGCAACGATGGTCTTTTCGGTGGAGGTGGTGGTTTAATCGGTGGTCTTATCCTCGGTTCTCTACTACGCAACAACGGAAATCTCTTCGGCGCAGATGGTGGAGCAGCAGGTGCAGCTCTTCGTTCACCACCAGAGCAAGTAACGGCTAACATGTCATTGATGCAAGCAGTTGGTGCTGTTGATAAAGCAGTAGCAGTTGGTACAGCAGCAATGGAAGCGAGCCAAGCAACTCAAACTATCGGTATTACAAGTCAACTGAACAATGTGACTTCATCACTTGCGAATCGTATTGATGACACTAAAGCAGCAGTTAACTCTGGTACTATGGTTCTTGCTCAGCAGTTGAATGGTGTTCAGCAACAAGTAATGGAAAATCGTTACCAGTTGGCACAAGACATCAACAATGATGGCGACAAAACTCGTGCATTGATTACTGCTCAATACGAAGCAACATTGAATCGTCAGTTGTCTGATGCTAACGCAGCAGTAATTGCTTTACAAGCACGTTTCGATACAGCAGAACGCACTCGTGGTGTTGAAGTGACTACAACTAACAACATCAATCAGATGCAACAACAACAGCAGCAACAACAACAGTATGGCCACCTATACAATGCCATCTGGGGTCTTGCACAATCTATTCGTTCCAACAATGAAGCAATCAATGTAGGTTCTGGTACTCTAACTGCTAACCCAGTTAACACCAACACTAACATTAGATAATCTAACAAACACCCACTTCGGTGGGTGTGTTTGGAGCTTGTATGGATCAAAGTCAATATCAGGGAATTAATCCATTGGTTTATTTTCCACCATTCCCACCATTCCCAGTTTTACCTACTACAGCATGTGGTAATGATAACGATGTTATCAATGTCGTTAACTATGCAAAACCAAGTCCAGTTCCTGTAACTGAAGTCACCACACCAGAGTATACTGCTACACTTGCAGATTATTTTTTATGTGTAACTCATGCAGGACAAGTAGTTATTACACTACCAACTGGAATTACGGGAACTGTGTATATCATTAAGGATTGTGATGGTAATGCATCACCAACAACACCAATTATAGTTCAAGGAACAGGTGAAAATGTTGATATTGGCACTGCCACTATTAACACATCGTTTGGTAGCATCACCGTAATCTTTAATGGAGATGCGTGGAGTATTGTGTGATGTTAATCTTCACCAAAACTAAGGTTGAATCTCCAGAGAGCATCGAGGGCGAGAATCTTGCTGCCCATGTAATTCTTTCTCGTCAGAGACACGATTCCATTCAATCACGTATGGATGAAATTGAAGACAGACAGATTAAACTTGAAAGTAGAGAAAGCGATCTGCGATCTTATATTCTCAAGACTATTACAACAGCAGCATTTGCTTTGCTATCTTCTGCAGTTTCTCTCGGTATTATGATTTCTGATTTTGTTAAACATTAAGCTCTAAAAGATTAAGGAAACAATATGTCTTATTCAAATAATCCTACCTCGATTCTTGCGGGAACAGGTATTTCTGTTTCGCCGACATCGGGAACAGGTTCAAATCAAATTACCATATCAGCAACTGGCATACAAACTCTGGCAGTTCGTATTGCAACCACAACTCCAGTAGCAGTGACTAATGATGATGATGTAGTTTCAGTTGAAGTAACCCCACAAGTACCAGTTGCAGTGACACTACCAGCTGGAGTTACAGGTCGTGTATTTAATATTAAAGATGGGTTGGGTTTGGCAAATAATCCAAATCCAATCACCATTACTCCAGCAGCAGGAACTATTGATGGCGCAGCCACTGCAACTATCAACGTCCCATATGGTTCATTGGCACTAGTGTATTCTGGTGTTGAGTGGAAAATTTTATAAGGATAAAATATGTCATATCTAGTCCCAATAGGAACGACAACTGATCTTGGTCAACTTCAAGTTGGATCCAATATTAACGTTGATTTAAATGGTATCATATCCATTCCACAAAGCATTGAAATTACATCTGATGTTACATTTGATGAGATTGATGCAACCACTGCCATAACCCTCAATGGAACACCAGTTGTTTACAAACTTCTAGCTGGAGATAACATTAGTTTATCTGCTGCAAGTGGTGTTGTAACAATATCTGCAGCAACTGAAGGTATTCTTAAAACAACTGGAACTGCTACAAACTACACAGCAACAGCCACTGATGAATATATTGGTGTTACTGCCACCCCTGCTTTAATTACATTACCTGCAGGTGTTGTTGGCAAAACATACATTATTAAAAATGAAGCTGCATCTGGTAACACAACTGTAAAGGGTACTGGTGCTGAATTTATTGATGGAACTGCGACAAAAACATTGACTAGCTATGCAAGTCTCTCAGTTGTGTTCCGTAATGGTAAGTGGAATATTATTTAATTGGAGAAATAGATGTCTTACACTAGACCGCCAAATGCAGTCCTTGCTGGAAGAGCATTAAAGCAGAATCCTGAGCCATCTCCCATACAACCAACTGGTGTATTGCCAGTATCTTTGGATGTTGAGATTGCTTCAAAGAATCAGTTAGGTGTTGTTCAAATCGGCAGCGGAATTGAAGTAACAGAGGATGGTCTTATTTCCGTCACAGGAGAAGACGATTCAAACTGTATTTTAAATGCTACACTTGTAAGCGAATCTTACAACGTTGCTGAAGATGATTGTTATATTGGTGTTGATGCAGAAAAAGCTACTACAATAACATTACCAACAAATCCTGTAAAGGGTAAAGTTATTATTGTTAAAGCTGAAATGAAACCACCACTGGGTAATCGTAAAATTACAATTACTACAGATGATGGAACATTGATCGATGGATATCAAAACTGCATCATACAAGTTTCCAATGAAACGGTAAGATTATTGTTTAGAGATGGTTGGCGTATAATTTAAGGAGAACGAAAATGAAAAAAATGGTAAAAACCATTGTTGTAGAAAAAATGGATGATGGAACTATTTGTATAGATCACAATTTGTTGCATCGTCTATTATCTTGGTCAATGGCATATGCAAAGAGTGACGATGATATCGTACACTTGGTAGATGCAGTTGTGCAAGAAAGTGATGATGGAGACACTCTCACAATGAAACACTACACATACATCGCAGATAGAATGGCGAAGCACGCAGCGAAAGCACAAGAAGCGTGATAACCATTCTCGGTTTGATTGTTGTCCGAAAACAACAATAATTTAAGGTAAGCGTACTACCTAAACAGACGTCGGTTTTTCTGTTGTCCGATAACAACAGATTTTTTCACATTTATTTTACTTTTATTCAAAACACAGGTAAAATTTGACTAAATAGATTACTGGCTGAAAATAATAACCCTGCAAGAAGTAGGGTTATTAAATTTAGTGCTTTACTTTAATTCAGAAAAGGTGTATAATTCTTACATGAACTCGAAAATGATATCCTTAGGCAGAAAGCATCTACCACTTAATAGTGGATGGTCATGCTCACGCCCACAGTATACATTTGCGATTGAGTTAGACACTGGGGGTTTTGTAAAGTAAACTAATACAAAGTTTGTTTTCCAAAACCCCTGCGATGAAAATCCAGGGGTTTTTTGTTTTTAGGGCATCGTCCCATCTGTTCTTTAAAAATTTGCGTACCAAATGTTCCCGAATGGTGTAGTGGTAGCACAGCAGACTTTGACTCTGTTAGTATAAGTTCGATTCTTATTTCGGGTGCCATATTAAAACATATTGCAGTGGGTCTGTAAGTATGAGTCGCATTCGCAAGAGTGTCCGTGGACTGGATGTAGTGTGTTTTAATATGGGAGTATAACTTAATGGTAAAGTAGCTGGCTTTTAACCAGCAAATCAGAGTTCAATTCTCTGTGCTCCTACCAAAGTTACTATGGTGTTTATAGTGTAGTGGTCTGCACATCTCGCTGTGACCGAGATAGTATGAGTTCAATCCTCATTAAACACCCCAATGCTGCTTTAGCTGATGTGGTCATAGCAGGGGTCTGAAGAACCTCGGAAAGTAGTTCGATTCTACTAGGCAGCACCATACCCGATTAGCTCAGTGGTAGAGCAATCGCTTGATAAGCGATAGGTGAGTGGATCGTTACCACTATCGGGTACCAAGTTTATGCAGGATTAATTCAGTGGTAGAATGTTTCGTTGCCAACGAAAATGTCATCGGTTCGAACCCGATATCCTGCTCCAGTTATTATGGGACGTTAACTCAGTTGGTAGAGTTCCTGCCTTACACGCAGGCTGTCGGGAGTTCGAGTCTCTCACGTCCCACCAAATATGGAAGTGTGGCAGAGTCTGGTTTATTGCACCTGTCTTGAAAACAGACGATCAGAAATGGTCCGTGAGTTCGAATCTCACCGCTTCCGCCAAATTTACCCGATTGGTGAAATGGATGATCACGCTGTGCTACGAACGCAGAAGTGGAGGTTCGATTCCTTCATTGGGTGCCAAAGTTTTGGAAGATGGGCAGGATGGTAATGCAGCGGATTGCTAATCCGTACAGTTGTGAAAGCAGCTGAGTGAGTTCGACTCTCACATCTTCCGCCAAAGTTTTTGCGAGTGTGGTGAAATTGGTAAACACAGGAGACTTAAAATCTCCCGCTTCGGCTTGTCGGTTCGAGTCCGACCATTCGCACCAAGTTTATCCCCATAGTATAATGGATAATGCAGCAGTCTTCTAAACTGCGAATCGAGGTTCGATTCCTCGTGGGGGTGCCAGTTGTTGGGCTGATAGCTTAATGGTAAAGCAGTCGACTCATAATCGATTGAGTGAGAGTTCAATTCTCTCTCAGCCCACCAATGCCCTTGTGGACAAATTGGTAAAGTCGTCTCTCTCAAAAGGAGAAGTTGTTCTCAGTTCGAATCTGAGCAGGGGTACCAGAATATGTGAGTGTGCTGCTGAATGGTTAGGCGACGGATTGCAAATCCGTTTCATGCAGGTTCGAGTCCTGTCACTCACTCCAAGATGTTGCAATAAAATATTGCTTTACTTTAATTCAAGTATCATGTATAATTAATGTTCTTGATTGAAATGCACGATTCGTCTATCGGTTAGGACACTGCCCTTTCACGGCAGGAAGAGGAGTTCGATTCTCCTATCGTGTACCAGATTTAATTGCATTGGGTTACCAAACCAGTAGGATGCATGAGCATTGGCTGTCTCGACGGAGATGGGTGCGTCATGTATCAGGAAAGATGGAAACGAAGTCTATGGACGGATACGGTGGTCACGCTGGAGTTAGTTGGAACGTAATGTGGATGGGAACCAATCGTCAGACGATGACGTGGTTAGCTACCGAGTGGTAGTTGTTGCCAAACATCCCAGTGCAATTAAATGTGGTATTAGTTTTGCTGATGTAAGCCATGGGCTTGATCATGCCTGAGTAACTATGTACATAAACGGTAAATGCTGCAGCTAATTCCGTTGAGCATAGCAAATAGTGCGTCAGCAAAACTAATATCATGGGTGCTTAGTCCCGTAATGGTATCGGGGGGAGACTGTAAATCTCTTGTCTTAGTGCCTTCTCTGTTCGAATCGGAGAGCACCCACCAAATTATTTGGCTCGTTCGTATAATGGTCATTACGTCGGATTGTCTATCCGATCATGGGAGTTCGATTCTCCCACGAGTCGCCAAGTTAGTGAAAGGAAAATATGTATTGGGGTTATCACTTAATGCTTGATTGTTCTGAATGTGATGTTGATTCGATCAAAGATAAGCAAAACATTTATAATTTTGTCAAGACATTGGTGAAGGAAATTGATATGGTTGCTCATGGTGAGCCAATTATTGAATTTCTTTGTCCAGGAGATCCTGATAAAGAAGGGTATAGTTTGATGCAGTTGATTACTACATCATCTATCACTGGACATTTTATTGATCACGATAGACATATATACCTAGATGTGTTTAGTTGTAAAGAGTTTGATCCAAGTGTGGTCAAACGTGTAGTAGAAAAGTTTTTTGATTCTCGTAAGATGCGAATGAATTTTATTACGAGAAATGCAGGTTAATAGCGGATTAGAGAAAAGGTATCTCAGCAGTCTCATACGCTGCAGTTGGTGGTTCGAGTCCATCATCCGCAACCAGAAATTAGTCCCGCAATGGCTATGACAGATAATCCCTATTCTGTTATCCACACTTCTGCGAGGTGGGTGTAAGTCCCATCATTAAAAATATGCGAGTGATGGTGGACTTCGCATACGGATGTCAAGACCTGAGGATCGTCGTCCAACATTAGCAAGACACAAGGTTCTCTGTGTAGGGACAGAGGGCATTGTTGAAAGTGTGTGCGAAAGAATAAGCAATCCAAACTGTTATGGAAGATCACCATCCTAATCAAGTCAGCCCGATATCTAGGAAATAGTAGCTTGCTGACGCTACGTGAACGATGCGATTAGGAGAGTCTTTATTATCCGACTCTTAAACATACAACAGTACTTTCAACAATGTTAGCCCCGATGGTGGAATTGGTAGACACGCTGGTCTTAGAAGCCAGTACTTCGGTGTGCGAGTTCGAGTCTCGCTTGGGGCACCAAATTTCGGTGATGTAGCACAGTGGTAGTGCAACTGCTTCATACGCAGTAGGTCGTTGGCTCGAATCCAACCATCACCACCAGTTTTATCCGAGTGTAGCGCAGTCTGGTAGCGCATCTGGTTTGGGACCAGAGGGTCGGGAGTTCGAATCTCTCCACTCGGACCAATATATAATAGCCCTATTAGTTAAATGGTAGAACATCGGTTTTGTAATCCGAGGACGGGAGTTCGATTCTCTCATGGGGCACCAAAGTTTATTCCGAAGTAGCACAGCGGTAGTGCAGTTGACTGTTAATCAATTGGTCGGTGGTTCGATCCCACCCTTCGGAGCCAATATATAAAAGGAGATAACATGGCAGGTAAAGGCAGTGTTAGTAAGCATCAAAGAGTTGTTAAGAAAACTTCCCAGAATGGAAGTAAAACAAGCACCTTAAATAAATCTAAAAAGACTCACAAGAAATATAGGGGACAAGGAAGATGACTGATGGTGGCAAAGGAAGTAAACCAAGACCATTTAGTGTAACACAAGATGAATATGATAATCGTTGGAATGCAATCTTTCAACGAGATGATGTTGTGAGTAAGTCAGAAGCAAAAAGATTAGCTACTATGCAAATGGCTGATGAATTAGAAGAATATAAGAAACAAGCACAAGATCTTTGGAGTGATAGTTGTACTACTCCAAGATCAAAATAATTGGGGGATTAGTTAAATGGGATAACATCGGCTTTGCAAGCCGAGATTGAGAGTTCGATTCTCTCATCCTCCACCAAATCGCCCACGTAGCTCAGTTGGTAGAGCATCTGATTAGTAATCAGGAGGTCGGGAGTTCGAGTCTCTCCGTGGGCACCAAATGTCTCGATGGTGTAATGGCAGCATAGCAGTCTCCAAAACTGTTGGTTGGGGTTCGAGTCCCTATCGGGATGCCAGAAAAGTCCACTGAATATAAAGAGGTGGCAGATTAATCACCGAAAGGTTTGATTAGCAGCAGGTGAAAACCCTGCACCCAATGCGGGGTTAGTTTAATGGTAAAACAGCAGATTTCCAATCTTCGGTTGAGAGTTCGATTCTCTCACTCCGCTCCATTCTAATAATAGAGGTGTAATATGCGTAAAGCAATTGACATTGATGAAGTTAGAGATTTCATCATGGCACAGACTCCAGAAACAAAAGTTTATATCGGTGGAGATTCTGAACGATTTTTAATTGGAAAAGATTGGTACGCAGATTACATTATGGTTGTTGTTGTCCATATCAATGGAAACAATGGCTGTAAGATTTTTGGTGAAGTGCAACGTGAACGTGACTGGGATCAGAAACGTGATAGACCACGTATGCGTCTTATGAATGAAGTTTATAAGATTGCAGATCTATACACCAAAATTCATGACGTACTAGAAGATAGAGAAGTGCAAGTTCATTTGGATATTAACCCAGATGAAATGTATGGATCATCTTGTGTGATAAACGAAGCAGTTGGTTACATCAAAGGAATGTGTAACGTAGTTCCTATGGTGAAACCAAAAGCATTTGCTGCATCATATGCTGCTGACAGATATAAGTCGTTCATGCAAGCTGCATAAATAGTAGTATACTACTATGTGAGGATATTATGGAAAAACAATTTAAGTACGAAGTACACGATGATGTGATATCAAAACAGCAGCAAGAAGAAGTTTGGAAATATATCCGTGGACTTGAGCACTATGCCATGATGAAGGATGCCAACTATCCAAAAGTTGGCACTGTTGTAACATATTTCCCAGAAGAAAACAAAAAAGAATACAACAATAAAGACCTTCCATCATGGAATAGTCAGTTCATGCACAGGGTTACGTTTGGCAACTCTGAGAATGATTTAGAGTTTCGTCATCGACCAATCTACAAACTCTGGAAAGAAATAAACAAGCATCTCGGTAATAGATTCATCATTGATGGCGATAAAGAAGGATGCTGGTCTAAAAATAATCCAAATTTCTTGCAGCGTGTTTATGTGAACGTGCAAGGTAACGAAGAGATTAAAAGATCTCATGGTGTTCATCGTGACACCATCGATATGAATGAAACCAGAAACTACACGTTACTATACCTAGCCAATCCAGTTTGGCATCCAACGTGGTTCGGTGAAAATATATTCTATGAGAACGATGATCCAACAGGCGATCATCAGCAGTTCCAAAAAGGATGGGGACAATCCAGAGGTTTCTCTGTTGGCTTCCCATACGCAACAATCCCAACACTTCCAGGTCGAATCATCCTTTATGATGGTAGGACATTACACACAACCAGACCTGTAGCTGAATGGGCAGAATGTTTTAGATACTCATTAGCATTTAGAGTTCGATTAAAGGAGTAGTATGTTTACTATATTGGAGGACTGTAGTCCTTATTATATTAGATTCACTTATCCAGCAGCACAGAAAGTAATTGACTTATGCAATTACCATTTGGAAAACTATAAATTCGATCATGATAGATTTCTGACATTTGATGACGAAACAGGACAACAGATATTGGAAGAAACACAATTACTTCCATATCTTGATTTAATGAAACGTCGTGTATCAATATTTTATACAAATGGTGGATATAAATCACCTGTGCATAAAGATGGTAGAGATCACAGAATCAGTATTAACTTTGCTGTTAAAGTTCTTGATGATAAGTGCACTACAAGTTGGTATCCAGATGTTATCTCTCCAGGTTATTCCCCAGATCTAGTTGACCTTACCGAGAAACATAAAGTTGGTGGTGTGAAAGCTGCGAAAAAAATCGACTCACGAGAGTTTGATGATTTCGATGAAACTAAACACAAACCAGTTAAACATATGTGCGCTAAACAAAATGATGTTATATTGTTCAACACAGATATATGGCATCGTTGGGTAAACAAATCGAATCAGCATCGTGCGATGTTAACACTTAGAGTTAATAATCCTGGAACTTTTTATTTTAAAGACGCACGGAAAGCATTGTTTGGAAAATAACATGAAATTTCGTTATGGTAGTGACGACTGGGTACATTATGATTACAGCATAGTCAATCAGCGTGCTACATTCTCAGTAAAGCTGAAACCAACATCATTAGCCAAAGAAGATATAAATTTTACGCAAGCATCAGATAATGTTGCAAAAGAATTATATCAAACTTACGGTAAAATATACGTAGCAATGAGCGGAGGAATAGACTCCGAGTATGTGGCAAATACATTCCTACGAAACAAGATTCACTTTCAACCAATTATATTCAAAGCAGAAGATCTAAACGAACTAGATGTTTGGTGGGCTATTGAATGGTGTAAGGCGAATAACAGAGAACCAATAATAATTAAACAATCAATCAAACAATTCTGTGATGGATTGATTAAACAGTCACGCATGTTTGGTGTGCGTTGGTTTCCAGGTGTATATGCGATAAACCAGTGTGCTGAATATGCTAAGAAAAATGGTGGTGTTTTGACAACAGGTTCGGGTAATTATACACATTACCCAGATCTGGTCTTATCGCAGATGAAGAAAACTAGCCAGGATGTTTATAAGTATGACGACTACAGGATCGTTGAGGATGGTTATTACACCCACCTACCTTTTTTAGTTAGTCACCAACTCAATCCAGAAATGCCGATAAACTTTCTGGAATGGAATCCGCAGATTGTTTATAGCTACATAAAAGAATATGATTTAAATTTCGACAGTGCAGTTAATAAAGCAAGAATAATGGGGTGCGACAGGAGACCAAAAAATGTAGGATATCCAGAATATTTTTGGAGAACAGAACCACTGTTGCAAGAAGAAAATAGAAAGCGAAGATTTATTACTACACCGCAAACTGAAGTAGATTATCTTGGCAGTAGAGATCGAGTAATGAACCTATTGAGAGGAATATAATGGAATCAATGGAACAGAAACCAATCACTTATGTAAGACATAACGATGAAGTTGTTGATGAGGTACATAATCTTTGGCAGACACCAGTCGTCACAGCCAGACCATTCACTGAAGAATTTATTCAACAACTGGAAGCTGATACGAAATATTTGTTGAAGCCAGGATCACCTGCTACATTTAACAAAACTAATATATGGGAACTACCAGATCTACCTGATAGTTTTAGAGAAGTAGAGAAAAAGTTTGTTGAGTTAACAGACAAATACTATCGCCCACTAACTGAGATGCCATTGCCACCATTGTTCTGCTCGAAGGGTTACTTCAGAGATATCAAACAGAACAGTGTGTATCGCATTTCACCACACAAGCATGCCCAGACTTTGGGTGTAGGTATTATCTATCTCACAGTACCTAAACGCAACGCAGGTAATTTGGTGTTACTTGATCCACGTGGTGGTGTTATGTGGCACAATCAATTTACACCATTCAAACGCATTGCTGTTGAACGTGGACTGATGGTTATTCATCCAGGTTATCTGGTTCACTTCGTTGAGCCGACTGATTATGATAACGCACGTTATGATTATAGAAACGCAGTTGTATCCAATATTCATTGGAAGCACTCAGACTTCATTAAAGAACTTGAGAAGAATGAACAACAAGTATATAAAATGGGGAGTATCGAGGTATGATGTTCTTCGAGAAGTATAAAGAATTTGTTGATGCCGATCCAAGAAAAGATCGTTCCATGGTTCAGGTTAATTATGAAACTATGACTAAACGATGTGAGGTGAGTTTACCTAAATGGTTAATCGAAGGTAAAACCATTTTAGATCTTGGTAGTTGTTATGGTGCATATGGTCAATGGGCATTAATGAATGGTGCTAAAAATTACACTGGTGTTGAATTACAAAAAGAGTTCGCACGTTCATCTAGTCAGATGTTATCGAAATATCATACAAATTTTTCTATAATTGAAAAGGATGCTTTACAATTTTTAAGAGACGCATCTTATTTGAATGACAAATACGATATAATTATAGCTGCAGGAGTGATTCATGGATTCACTGATGTAATTGAACTTATTAGACATATGAGTCTTGTAGCAAATGAATATATCATTATTGAATCTATGGAAGTAGAAGAACCAGTATACCCAAGAATTGAGTTTAAGCCATACAGAATGGTTGTTCCAAAAGAAACACCAGAAAGTAATTACAGATATTCTGAAGGATTTACTGCTATTGCTGGATTTAAAGCAGTATCATTTATCTTACATGAAAATGGATTCGTTAACGATGGTGGTAAACTTGAACCAGAAAAAATAAATTCAAGTTTAGATGCATACAATACACCGATTTATGATTATAAAACTGATAGCTCCAAAGATGCGTCCACGATTACAGTTGAGAGATACATCGGTAGATTTAAAAAACAGGAAACTAAAAAAGTTTCTTTACAATCCAATACCACATCCTCACAGTTTAAAGAACTTCCTGGAACACCCCAGTGGTCTTTTGATGATTCTGTAGCAAAACGATTCCAGCAAGAAGCAATGACCAATATACCAGATTACGAGAGAGTTCTTGGTATGTGTCTTGGAGTCGCCAACAAAAAGTTTGATAAAAACATCTCTATTATTGATGTGGGTTCTGCTCTGGGGCACACTATGGATATTTTTGTAAAAGACGGATTCAAAAATATATCTGGTGTTGATAACTCAGCAGAAATGATTACAAACAGTTTATACAAACATAAAGTAGTTATGTCAAGTAAGCTGCCAAAAGGAAATTATGATATGGTGTTGGCAAACTGGACATTACATTTTGTCGATGAGCGTAAACAATACATTCAAGATATATACGATAATATGAAACACAATGGTGTGTTTATTTTATCAGACAAGACACCGCAGGATCAAATTATTAAAGAAATGTATTATGACTTCAAACGCAACAATGGTGTGACCAACGAATACATATATGGGAAAGAAGAAAAATTAAAAGGATATATGAATTTGATGCCAGTTGAATGGTATATGCAAACTCTTAAAGATATAGGATTCAAGTCAATTCAAATAATTAATAGTAGATTTAGTTTTGTTACATTTTATTGCGAGAAATAATGGAAGATCTTTATTACTGTTTCGAAAATTATCCCACATTATCGTCAGCTTTGTTCGCAGATGCTTTAAATGCTACCTACAAAGAACATTTTCATCCACATGATTTTCGTGGAACTAAGTGTTCGTTTAACGATAGCAAGTTTATGCAAATACTCAAGCAAAACATAGGAGAAGTTACTGCTCTCTGGATTAAGAATCCACCAAACACATTCTATAATTGGCATATCGACAAAGACATTAGGAAATGCTCCATTAACTTTGTAATCAAACAAGGTGATAATGCAGTTGCATTATACAGAAAACCAATGTATGATGTTAAAGAAATCATATATTATAAGACACATACAGTTAAATACATCATCGGTAAACCTACAATTTTAAATGTTAAGAAAGAACATTGCGTAGTCAATCCATGTAATGAAGAAAGAATTATATTAAGTTTGTGTGTTAGAGAATCTTCCTACGAGGATACTTTAAGTTTTATGAAAACCCTAAACATAACTGAATACTAATATGTGGTTTGAAAATCATTTAAAAGAAGCAGCCAAATATTCCAGAACAACGACAGGATTGTTGTTCTATTTTAAACACATGTTCTGGGCATTGCACATGGCACTGGTGTTTATTATTTGGGCATTGGCAATGTTATTGCATGCATTTATACCACAGTTGTTTGGGTTTATCGTGCTGCAAAAGGTAGTTGATTTTATCAAGAGAATGAAGGAAGAACATCCAGACGATCCAATCTTGAATAAGATTAAATTCGATGAGTAGATATGATATAAGCAGAGTTGGTTTACCAATTACCAACGCAACTGTAACGCAAGAGTTTCGTGATATAGTAACCAGTCTGAAGCAGAACAAAAATTGGATCGGCATTATGGTTAGTAATGACGAAAAGAATGCACCTGCAGGATATAAGATAATACATAATATGGGTGTTGATTATACAGTTCTTAATATATGGGATTCAGATAGAGATCCTGCCAAAGCAACCATAAACTTATTGAGCCAGTTAAAGAAACTGCACTCTGAATTATTGTTTGAACGTGCAGTGTTATTTACTCCTGGCAGTCCATATTTGGATGATGCAATAAGTAAAGTGTTATTATCTGCTTATGATGATATTGAAGTTATTGACACCAAAGGTGCACCACAAATAGCAGCTGAACTTATTGGCGAGATGACTGGTTTGCAGACAGAAATTAGAAATTATTATGACGACTTCGTTCTCATGCATAACCAAAGTATAGATAGAAATAAGGTCACCATATTCTCGTGTCTACAAAATATATACAATGTAAGTTTATGTGATGTTGTGAGCCAATTAAAACCAGACAGAGTTATAGCAGTGAACGTGGGAGAAAGTATTATTGCAAAAGAATACACTTACTATGGTATTATGGAATCTTGCAATGAACTTGCAAAATCTGAAACCAGCTATACGTTTGGTTTTGTATTTGACAAATAAACGAGGTTGTAGTATAATTGTTACAGGAGATTAAAATATGAGTACATTTAAAGAGCAGTGGGAAGCAAAGAAATTGCTTAAGAAAGCCAAAAAGAAAGCACGTAATAATGCTATGAAGGAATATGGCATGAGTAAGAAAGAAGCCAGCAGTGCAGTCAAGAAAGCAGTTGGACGTATTGCTTCAAATAAACCAGTTACACGAGCAGCAGGGAGAGGTGGTTGATGAAGTTAGCCAGTTTAATTATCGGTGCGTTGTTTAGTCTGAACGTATACGCACAAGAGACAGTTAGAATTTACTCACCATACAGTCCATCGCATTCTGGAACTCCAGGAATGCTACGTATCGTGGATGAAGCCAACAAGTCACAGAACATTTACAAGTTTATCCTTGAATTCAAACCTGGAGGTAATCAGGTTATTGCACTGAAATCCATGGACGAGAACAGTCTGGCTATTATTGCACCAGCATTCGTTGAGAACGTAAACAAAGGTGCAGTAAAGGAAGAAGATTATATCCCTATCCACGCACAGGGCGATGCATGTTGGGTAGTGATTACCAATGGACCAGTCAAAGGTATCAAAGAGATGACTATTGGTGGTGTAGGTTTCGGTAATGCAGCACACCTGACTGGACTGGCAATGGGCGAGAAATATAAGTTTCCAGTTCGCTATATCGTTTTCAAGTCCAACAACGATGCATTGATTAACATGGCTGGAAATAATGGTGTGACCATGGTCGTGGATCGCTATGAAGCGTATGAGTCCATGAAGACCAAGAATCCAAAACTGGAAGCATTTGCAGCATCCTGCCCATCCAGACTGCCACAAGCACCCAAGCTGAAGACACTAGGAGAAAACGGAATTAAAGCACCATACGTATTCAATATTACTGTGGCTCACAAAGACATGAACCCTGCCAAGCGTAAAGTTATCTCAATTATTCTGAACGATGCTCAGAATAAGATTGGAGCGGATGAACTCTTTAAGTTGTCAGGTATGAAAGTCCCAACTGAATCAGCAGAAGAGTTTTACAAAGCATCTGTCAGCGTGGTACGTATACAACAAAACAGATATCGCAAAGAAATCGAGGAAGCCAGTAAATGAAACCTTTTCCAACTGACGGAATGGATCGATGCAAAGTCTGCGGACGATACTACCAGTCAGATTGCGACTGGAGACAGGGTAGATGTCCGCACCATCCACCCCATTGGTCTCGATTCTATAATTTACTACAAGCCATAAATAATTTTTTTAGGAGAAAATGAAATGTCAATCGGAAACCCAACATTCAACGAAGGCGACAAAGTCACCATCAAAGGTATCAAAGCAACAGTGAAGACACAGGTAATGGAATATCAAGGTAACGAAGCAGTCTGGGGACAAGTCTACGCCATCGATGAAAATGGTGGTTTGATTATTGCAAATCCAACTGATGTTATGACTGAGTAATGAAAACCCTACAGCAACAAGAAACCGAAGCCATCCTAGCGATGGCTCAACGCATTAAAGAGTTGGAACAATTATTGGCACAAGCCAATGAACGAGTGAGACAGCTAGAATCCAATGTCTATGGCGGATCTACTCAATAATCCACCTCCACTCTGCAAACATAAAGGATGCGATCGGTTTGCACAAGCATTTGGAGCCAAAGGTAAGACAGGTAAGCCAATCTATCTGAAAACGTGTAGGAAACATTTGAACGAAAGGATGTATTATGTGGAAAGTAAAGTACGTGCCAGACACCAATGAACGACACACTGTAGCTCTGGTTAAGTTATTCAAAGACGAAGCAACTGCAACAAAGTTCGCCAACGACCTTGGTAAACGACTAATTTCAATCACTCCATGCTGACCAATATCATTGCAGAGGTCGGTTCATTATGGTCATGGATCACTGGTGTAATCGCTGGACTGGGTGTTACAGCCACTGTTCTTATCCTTGGTTTCGTCATGGTCTATATCAAACTCAAGCGTATTCATGACAGACTACAAATGATACACAATCAATCTATATCAGAGACCAGAGATTTATCCCTGAGAATCAACAAACTGGAGCAAAAATGATCGCACTGACAGCACTTATGGTTGCACTGCTGGGTTATCAAGTATCCATGCCAGCAGTGGACAACGCAAAGTTTTCCTATACAATCCACGAGAATAAGGTTTATCGTTTCAATACACAAAATGGTAGCATGGAACGCTGTGAACTCACGGATCATCTGACCTGCACAAAGATCGAAAACAAATCCAACTAAGCGAAGCGAGGTGAATCATGGACGAAGAATCCAAAATCAAACATTCCAAGCGACTCCAACAAAAAGAAAATCATATTCGAAAAGAAACTCGAATAGCCAAACAAAACCACGTACCAGTGGACGATCCCCATAGACTTGCAAAGAAATCACCAATGAACTGTGGTAATCCAAAGTGCCACATGTGTGCCAATCCAAGAAAAACCTTTAAAGAACTCACTATTCAAGAACAGAAATTATTCCAAAATATCGATGAACAGAGAGACAGACACTCAAATGGAACACAAAGAACAGATTAATATTCTACGTAAAGAATGGTATCGCCTCAATGCATTATCAACTGAAGGAATGAGCCCACGAGATCTGGGTTTCCACGTTGGTGTAAAGTCAGGTATTATGAAGTCAATTGCACTGCTCAATCTCCATGCTGGCGCACAACAAAACACGGAAGAAACCATTCAATATTCATTATCCACTCATGAGAAGCAACAAGAGTTTGCAAAGAAACGAAACTACGACTGGGATAGCTGGAAGCCAAATGAATTATGATATACTATTCTCTAAGCGAAGCGAGGTTTGCCCATGACTGACGAAGAAGTAACCAATTATTACAATAAACTCCAAGAACACTACGGAGATAAGCTGGCTAACCCAGAGCAAGAACCAAGAAGATTCGAGTGGCAAGTAAGAATATATCGATATTACCAAGAGAGAAACAATGCAACATATAACCCTACATCATAGAGAACTGAAAGAACTACTGGAACTGGTGGAAACACTGAACCCACCCGATACTCTATTACTTGCAAGTGGTACAGTTACAATTACCATGGATAACTCAAGTGGTATCGGTTCAATACTTAAAGCAACTTTCCCTGTAAAGCAAGCAGATCGCTGGGGAGAGTGGACTACCAATATAACTGATGAAAGCCATTGGTAATGAAAGCCATTAAATCTTATCTATCCTTGCAATGGAAATGTAATCTATTCAGAGACAGCGTATCAGGTAAAATGGTATCGCTCTATGTGGATTGCTACGGAGATGAATACATGAAGGAATCTCGCTGGGGATTATTTAAGGTGAGGAGAAAATGAAAAAGAGTAAAAGTGAGGATTGTGTTCTACTACCGCAATTATTATGACTTATCGCCAAAAGACCTGCCCATACTGTTCTACTCAGCATAAAAAGCGTGGACCGTACTGCTCAAAGTCCTGCTCTAATCGTGGTCGTACTATTACCGAGACACAGAAAGCCAATATGTCTCATGCTCAAGCAAAATCACATGCCAATCGAGAGAAAACCCCTGGAGAATGGGAAGTACTTACTCGAAATCAACTGGCTGCACGTAATAAAACCCTACCCAAACACGAAGAATTACTCACTGATCCCAATGATATCTACCTTGAACCCATGAAACCTGCTCTCCCTGTGAATCAGTTCGTGGCTTCAGGCGACCTTTGGACCGAAAAAGACTGATTGCAAGACTTTTTGTGAAATAAATTTGATTTTTATTTGACTTTAGGGTAAACTTACGGTGTTAGGGTTGATAAAAAGAGTAGAAATCCTGATTTTGAGATGTTTTTAGACCAGAAAAGCGATAACCCTGTAGTCTGTAGGGTTATTTTCGAGTCTAAGTCGTTGATTTTAAACGAGTTTTTGCTGTGAAAAAAGTCCTTTACAACAATTCAGATCTGCCGTATAATAGTCTTATGATGAAATGTGAAAGGAACTCTGTGAATACTCTAAAAATCTCCATTAAGACCCTCCGTGATGGTAAATCTATCATTATGCTCGGTGATAAGAAAGTCACCACTGGCAAAACTGGTCGTGGTCTTGAGGAAGTTGTCGAGTTTCACTACAAGAAAATCACTGGTGTGAAAGCTCCTTTCAATCTTATCGTTGGTAGCACTCCTATCGAAGAGTCCAAGTCTACCAAATTTGACATCAATCAGCGTTTCTCGTTTGTTGAGAAGTTGGTCGGTATGGTTGCTGACTCTGTTCAGCCCTCTGCCATTATCACTGGCGAAGGTGGTCTCGGTAAGACCTACACTGTGACCAAGACTCTTGAAAACAAGGGTTACAAAGACATTAGCGATCTGGCTGACTTCCAAGTGGGCTCTGTGATTAACACTCGCAAGTGCTTCACCATGGTTAAGGGTTACTCGACTCCTAAAGGTCTCTACCGTACTCTGTTCGAAAACAACAAGTCCATTATCGTGTTCGATGACTGTGACTCTGTTCTGAAAGACCCAGTTGCGTTGAACCTGTTGAAATCAGCCCTTGATTCTTACGGTAAGCGTATCATCTCCTGGAATGCCGATATGAAAGACGAAGATCTGCCACGTAGCTTCAATTTCGAAGGTCGTGTAATTTTCATCTCTAACATGGACGATGGTAAGATTGACCAAGCCATTCGTAGTCGTTCCATGATGATCGATCTGTCCATGACCACTGAGCAGAAAATCGAGCGTATGGAAACGATCGCTCTGTCTGACGAGTTTCTCCCTGAGTACGACAAGCAGATCGTTCGTGATGCGTTGGGTCTGATTCGTGAAATCAGTGCCGAGTGCAAGGAAATCAGTCTCCGTACACTGATCTCGGTTTCCAAGGTTCGTGCTTCCAACACTGACTGGAAAGATCTGGCTACTTACATGTTGACTGCTTAATGGGGGTGGGGTACTCCACTATGACCCTACACTGTACAGGGTCTTTTGCGAAAGTGCTTTACAGAAAATTGCAATTGGAGTATACTCCCTCTGTAGTCGAAAGAAAGGACACAAAAATGTTGAAATTGATCGGTCTGGTTACTGTTGTTTATTTCGCTTGGTCTTGGGGTGTGATCTCTGCAGTGGCTTACGTTGCAGCGAGCATTTTGCGTGTTCTGGTTTAACGACTCCTCCATAGGGGGGTCTCCATAGAGGGGGGTCTCTATACACTACCCCTCTGTATAGAAAGGATATTATGGCTGCAGTGAAACACTTGATACATGACATACTATACATGCTACGTATGCATGCATATGACTATGATTATGTAGCATACAAATTGAACATGAGTGTTAGTGATGTACGTGCAATTGCAAAGGACTATAGAGATATACTATGATTACTATTAGTGGACTGACTAAGCGACAAGTAGAGCTATTGGACACCATGTGGGATCTAAAGGACATGGAGGACTATGAGCAGTGGAGAGATAGTCTTGATGAAGAAACTATGAATATGGTGGATACATTGGAGCAAATGGTCTTACTTGCGCAATCAGATGAAATTGCAGATTGCGATTGTGACAAAGCGTTGGCGTACTTGGATAAATTTATGCTATAGGGGGTAGGGGTAAAAATGAGTCGAAGGGATTAAAGGGACTCCTGGGTCTTTTCCCTATGCTCGGTGAAACCCCGACCCCTAATTTTAAACGAAGGGACTCCTTATGGGACTAAGAGTTAGAGTAGTGAAGAAGATTGGTGGCACTAAAATGTTATTCGGTAAGAATGGCGTCACTGGCTATAAGAGATTTGGCGATGTTGTGCTTTCTTATCATAGACCATATAAGAGTAAGGGGACTCCTGAAGAAACTTACTCTAACTATGATAGTGAGGATACGCCATGGATGACAGGGGTTTTCTGGAATATGGGGGTAATGGCTCTAGGATTCCTTGGGTTTAGTTATCTTTCGGGATCTATTCTTGCGGGACTCCTTTCCGCTTACATAGTGTATATTGGCATTCATACCTTCATTGTTGCATCTTATTGGAACGTGAATAAAGCTGATGTTATGCTGCAGTATTTTACTCCAGTATTTGGTGCATTTGTTCTTTGGTGGGCATATTTGATTTTGTTTATTGTTGCATTATTTTTAGTTTAAGGGACTCAGGCTATATTATGAAATCTATTCGTGTATTTAAAACTGTTAATTATTGGATGGACGTACCACTGGAAGACGGACAGGATCCTGAGGAAGTAGTGGGGAATCTTAGGGACTCCGACTATACATCTTGGGACTCCGAGGAGATTGACTCTGGGTATTTCGAGGAAGAGGTAGACGACGATTATTACAATGATTCAATGGATGGAGACCATGATTCTGCAATGGCTTCCGCTGGATTTGGAACTGACGAAGATTATGGTTATTACGGAGAAGACTAATGTTGGATACTAATTTGCATATTGTAATTCTATACGTTTTGGGGCTAGGATTCCTTGCGGGACTCCTTGGCTGTGCACTTAATGCTTTTGTAAAGAGTATATTTAAATGAATACCTTATTTGCGTTGATGATTGTAACAGGGGTAGGGGTATCAGAGGGTTATACTTTCGCTTCGCTTAAAGATTGTCAAGAAGCATCCAATAGAGTGCGGGACTCCTTTTGTGTTGCCAAGATTCCAGTTCGAGTGGATGTAGATATGGGTGTTGCAGGAACTATGTCTGTGGATCGTATGTTTGATCTATTGCAACACATGAAAACAAGAATGGAGAAATTGCAGTAACGATATCCTTTACTTTAATAAGGTTTTTCAGTAGAATTTCCTTACAGTCGATTTTGGCTGGGTTTTAGAAAGTATCAAAGGTGTGGATTATGGCTATGTGTGGATTTAATTTAAAGTCAGTGAATGTTAAGTTATCGATTAAACAGGAAGAGCAAGTCGTGGTCGCTTCGCTTAGGAAGCATTGTTCTAATTTAGAACGTGAGTTGCTGAATCATGCCATGGGGTATGACAGTATGACTCCTCAAGAGGTATCCGATAGCTTAGGATTTATTGAAAGTGCAACGTTGGTTATGAGACATTACGGAGATTAAGATGGGATTGATTGGACGCTGGGAACCGAAGGATATGTACCAAGAAATTTGGAAACTCTGGGACGAGGGACTCCGTCCAGTCACAATCGCTGCGCTCTTAAATATTACACTCCAGGAAGTATACGATACCCTGGACGATGGGGACTCCTACGAGGAGATGGAAGTTTATGATGAGGATTTGATGTAATGAGTTACGCACGTTGGAGTAATAGTGCTTGGTATGCGTTTTATAACGTAAATGGTAAACTGTCTTTGTGGTATGATATGGATCACACGATCGATATTGACTATGAGGATTGTAAGACCATCACTGCAGAAGAGATTCAAGCTGTCTATGGCTGTACCGAAGAAGAAGCAGCTGAAGCCATGCGATATGTGGAATATTTCATGGAAGATTATGACCCCAAGGATGGGGAGCAGTATCAAAAAGAGTTGGCAGAATTTATGGAGAAATTAAATGATAAGTGATGAAAACCTAGAGAAGTTATCCCATGAGATCGATGATATGCTTGGCGATCTTGGGATTCGTTATGAGATTAATATGCTAAGTTTGTCCAGCGTAGTTCTGGCAAGACTTGCACTGATGAATATGTTTGTTGGTAATAGAGAAGACTTCAATCGTCTGATCCATGAAGCAGTTCTCCCTGTAACTGAAAAAGAAGTTTCGGTGCACTGATTATGGTTGAGATTAAAGAGTCTTTCATTTCTGACGCTGACTGCGACTTGATTGTAGCAGAAGTCAAAGAACGTGAGAATAGTTGGAAATTCTACAAGGACATTCACGTACTTGGTAATAGTTTCTATCGTCATTTAATCTCAACGAACTTCGATCGTGACGCTGCATGGAAAAACTATTCAGAAACATTTGACACGGATAGTTTTGGGCAATCAATCTTACATACAAAACTACAGGATCTTTATGGTGTATATGCTGTTCGATACATGAAGGGTTTTAGTAGACCTGGATATCAAATCGTCACACAGGAAACTCCACGCATCTGGCACTATGATGATGAGAAGTTGCGTTACCCATATGAGCATGCGTTTCCCGATTACATGAGATTTGACTACTTTGATGAAGTGTTTACGTATACGCTAATGCTCACTGAGGGGAATTTTACCTATGAATATTATCCTCAGACATATTCCAAGTATAAAGAAGAACCTGAGTTTTATTGCAAAAAACATCATGGACTTCTTGGCGATGACTGCGACTGCGATCTCAAAGACCCAGTTACATTGTCATACAAAAAGGGCGATTTAATTATTGCAAAAGATCGTTACCTACATCGTGTAGGTGCTTCTACCTTTGCAAAAGACCAAAGAATAACTTTGCAAGGACATGGCGTGAGGAAAAATAAAGTTCTTTACATTTATTGGTAATTAAGGTATAATTATATTATGAACAAAGGTTTAACTATTCCCTTCGAAGTCGCCGATGGCATTACTCTTGCAACATTGCAAGATCAGTATGCTTATCTAAAAGAAGAACTGCGTGCTCACGTTGAGGAAGGTAAGTATCTTCATAAAGATGATGCGTATAACTCACAGTTTAAGTTGCTTCCTTCATTGGAAGTTTTAATTGAATATTTTGGTGGTAATTGTAAATGACATACAAGCCAGGAATGATGTTGAAAGCCAAGACATCAGGAATCGTTATCAAGTTAATCTCTAAAAAGAATGGTAATGGTCACTGGAACTCCATGAAAATTGGTCGTAAGAAAGCACATATGATCCACGAGGGAACTCTGGATAAATTTTATGAGGAAGTGAAATGAAAGTAGCAATCTGTAGCGATCTGCATCTTGAGTTCGGAGATATCAATCTGAAGAACGATCAGAATGCTGACGTATTAATTTTAAGTGGTGACATTTGTGTTGCCAGAGACATCGGTCGCCCAGATCCTAACAATTTTATGGAAGGTTCACGGAGCAGTCGCATCGTTGACTTCTTTAAGCGTTGCAGTTTTCAGTTTCCTCATGTGGTTTATGTAATGGGTAACCATGAGCATTATCATGGCGACGTTGCTGAGAGTGCCAACAAAATTCGCTCGATGCTGGCATCAAACATGCTAAGTAATGTCCATTTTCTTGATAAAGAAACTGTTGACATTGATGGTGTTCGTTTCATCGGTGGCACTTTGTGGACTGATATGAATAACGAAGATCCTGTAACTCTTGCACATATCCGTGGCATGATGAATGACTTCCGTATTTGTGCAAACAGTAATCGTATACTTACACGTAAAGTTCCCGTTTACAAGAAAGATGAGAATGGTAACTACGTCACTGAGAAAGTTGGAGACATCAATCGCACTGTTCAAGATGGATTCAAATTCAAAGAAGAACCTGCGACATGGTGTCCTGAAGATGCAGTTGAAGACCACAAGAAGATGATTAAGTTTGTTGAGCATGTGTATTTGGATACGCCACTATCAATGAAAATTGTTGTGGTTGGTCACCATGCTCCAAGTAAATCTTCTACCCATCCTCGTTACAAAGATGAGACACTGATGAATGGTGGATATAGCAGCAATCTAAACGAATTTATTTTGCAGCGTCCAGGAATTAAGTTGTGGACTCATGGTCATACTCATGAAGACTTTGACTACATGATTGGTTCCACTCGTGTTGTGTGCAATCCTCGTGGTTATATCAACTACGAAGATCGTGCAGATCGTTTTGAATTGAAAGTGGTTGAAGTATGAGTGATTATACACCAGACAAATGGGTAGTCGTTAAGATTACTGGCAAGGATGTTCCACCTATTCATAAAGTTTTTGCTTGTTGGTATGGTGGATATGCTGGGTCTGACTCTTGGAAACTAAACAGTGGTATTACTAGAGCTACTCTTGAGGGGAACATGTATTCCTTTGAGGGTAGTTCTGGTTCAATCTATGATTGTCATAAAGGTTGTTATGGAACGAATGCGTATGGTGGTTCTGTACTCAATGGTATGATTGATCGAGCTGAAAAGAATGGAGTCTCCATGGAGATTCTACCAGAAGAAACTAATTGGTTGGAGATACATTATGAGTAAGACACGATGGACCATAGAAGTACAGGAAGACCCTGCAACTGGCGAGCAAATTTTGGAATTCCCTGACGACCTGATGGAATCTGCAGGATGGAAAGAGGGAGATGTCCTCGAATGGATTGACAATAAAGATGGAAGTTGGACTTTGAGGAAGAAAGATGAAAACACAAAAACAGATTGAGAATCATATTGAAGATATCAATAACAAAATTTGTCCCAATGAGATCGAGGAAGCTGTAGCATATCTTTATGCTCAAGTTTTGAGACTTACAGACGAAAACCAAGAACTTAAAGATAAAATTAAATTTATGGAGCAGGACTATGCCTAAGTTTACACTAATTGCAGAACATACAGATCTTTATGGTAAGCCAGATGGCACCAAAGTAAATTATGAATTTTACGTTGATAGTCTAGACAATGTTCTAGAACATTTTGATTTGTTTATTCGTGGTTGTGGATATTATCCGCAAGGAGTTTTAGATTACATCGTAGATGAACCTTCAGACCAAGAATGGTACAATGAAGAATTCCAAACACCTACTGAAACTAAATACAACCCCGATGAAATAAACCATTCAGGATTTTATTTTGATACGGAGAGAAACAAATGAGTAAAGTATTTACCGATGTTCATGTTTTCATGCGTTCAGCTGGACAAAAAGTTGGAGAAGATAATTATGACCAAGCAGATCTTTACTCTAGTTTAATTGACGAAGAGTATCGTGAATATATTGATGCACTTCGTGCTAAAGATGACGCAGAAACAATTGATGCATGTTTTGATATGATTTGGGTTATCGTAGGCTACATGCATTCACGTGGCTGGGATTGTGAAAAAATCTGGGACGAGGGTGCAGAATCCAATCTTGCCAAAATTGATAAGGTGACTGGAAAAGTTATTCGCAGAGAAGATGGTAAGATCTTAAAACCAGAAGGATGGAAACCACCAAATTTCCACAAATTTGTAAAAGTAAAAAAATAAAAAGGTATTACC
>Ga0255072_1000010_pt1 | contig 39004 bp, 38 predicted proteins | sample Colum_Yuk_RepA_8_FD_188461 | JGI IMG/M metagenome (GOLD analysis project Ga0255072, IMG submission 188461) | Freshwater microbial communities from Columbia River, Oregon, United States - Colum_Yuk_RepA_8h | ecosystem: Environmental > Aquatic > Freshwater > River | place: USA: Oregon | collected...
GTTCTCGGTCTCGCTCACGGTTATACCGTCTCTGGGCGTCAGTTAAATCTTCAAGCGCGCGGCGAGTAGCAACAATTGTTGCAATATCAGAATTGACTTCAATGTCAATTACTACGCGCTCTGCTGGCATGGATTCATCTCCGTGTTAAGGGTTATGAATATGAGCGCTCCAGCAGATTAACGACTGTTTCGTCGTGCTTCCGCTTCCTGTTTTTCTCTATCCGTCTGTATTACTTTAGCACACGCAAGGCGTATAATCCATTCTTCTTCACTACTGTCAAGTAGCCGAATCGGATCTGTTTTGAAGAGGTCTCCAAGCCTCGCCGCTAAAACTATGCGGAAATCGTCCGTTAAATCTCGGAAGACCTCTTCGTAGGGTCCAATGCGTCAACTTGATCCCCGTAACCAGCAGCCTCAATAATTGCAACTGCTGCAGATTCAACATGGGGTTCTAGCCCAAAAAAAGCCAAAACGCAATCAGGGTGCGGACGAGTGGTGTCTGTCATTTGCATAATTTCTGGTGAAGCAAAAGTTACCTCAACACCACTTTCATCGGTAGCAATTTCGTCGTTTAACAAAATGCCAGTAGTGGTTGCGGCAATCAAGTTGGTTGAAAACTTCAAGGTATCCATACCACCCTTGCGTTCTTCACCGGCGTTCCTACGCCAAGTCTTCAACTGTTGTTGTGTGATGTTTGGAGAAACACGAATCATTACACCTGGTCGTTCAGGAATAGCGATATACACATCGTCACGGCGGACTTTTTCTTTGATTACCTTTTTAAGTTGATCTAAAACATTGTCAGAGTCGGCTATTTGCTGAGGACTTTTAGATGTCTTGGGTGTTTTGCTTTCACTATCTTCTGAACTGAATGTAATGTTGGTCATGGACGCAACACTAACACGGCTCAAACCGTCAAAATGCAACCCTAAAACTCAGGGATTTATTAGAAAGGCGCGTTACCTACAGAAACAGTGGCAACACTAAAGGTCAGCGTAAAGGTTGCTGGCGTTCCTGAAGTTGCATCACCGTCTGGCTCAGTCAAACCGACAAGCAAAGCCTTTGTGTACTGGCGGTCAGCGCCAGGAACAGCAATGTCGCAGTCAAAAAGATGAACATCAATGTCGTAACGAACACGACCAACTACTTGACGCAACTGTTGGATTTTCCCAAGAAATGCGCTGTCTGTTGACACATAACCAGTCAATGTGATGTCACCAATTTCTGATGGCGCACAAAGTGTCTCGGAGAACAAGTCGCCACCGTGGTAAACCTTTTCTACCGAAGCAGTGATTTCTCCACCAGCGACCTGAGTGAAATAATCAGGGAATGTTGGAAGACCTGTTGTGCCTTCTGAAGGCGTGATCCTGCCAACAATTTGGCGTTGTGTAGCAAGATTTTTGAACAGTGTTGGACGAGCCATTTATTCCTCCGTTATGCCAAAGCAGTTGTTAGATTTGACTTGATTAAATCAACTTCAATTTTGTCTCCGACACTGGAAACACGAACACCGATTCTTGCCTTAACTGTTCCTGTCTCAAGGTCAGCGACAGGGTTCAATGAATCGTCACACTTAATTGTGTAGCCGTAATCAATTCGCTTACCAAGGGAATCAAACCCTTCGTAGAAACCACCCTCAATGCGAATTGGTTCTACAACCGATTGAATGGCGTTGATGATATTTGCGAACAGTGTTGAACGACCGTCAATTGTTGAGAAGACAAGATCTTCCAGGCGATTATTGGCTTGAACGGAAATATAGTTGATGACTTCTCGAGCGGTAATGAAACGCCACTGAGCAACAACTGATGAGTGAGAACGAGCACCATAGATGCGAACTCGCCCGTTAACTAAACGCAAAGGGTTCACATATGATGTGTCCATCAAATCAGCATCCGCACGGCTAACCGCTTGAGTTAAACCTGAAACGAACCTTGCCTCTGATGCAACACCCGCATAAGCCTTCCACGGACCTGTGGAGTTGTGTGTACGAGCACGCACAGCGGCTACATACGCTTCTGGCGGTAATTCAACTGTTGCTGAACCCTGTGGGATGTAAACCCAAGGATGGTAGAAAGCCATGAATTCGTGCGAAGTTGTTCCTGTGTATCCAGTTGAAGCGGAACGAGCCTGCGCCAAAGTGTTTGTTGAAGCAAAACCTGCCAACGCAACACGATTGTTTGCGGCTGCGTGTGTGCGAAGAGCATCATACAAAGTGGTGTCCGAAGAACCTGTAGCGATACCAGGTGCCGCTACAGCGCCTGCGCCAAGTTCTTCAGTGAACAAAGAAATTGCGGTGATGAAATCTGATTTCGCAACAGTGCCGTCAGAACCGTTTGACGGCGCCGAAGATGCTGCGGTTACCAACAGCGCTGTAGAAACAGCGGAAGCAGTCAGAGCGCAAGTTACATAGTTGGCGGCAGTTGTGTCAGCATTTACTGCTGTGACCAAAGCGCTCAGACCTTCATATCCTGTTCCCGAGAAAATCGTAGTGCCACTGTAAGTAATAGTGACATCAAAATTGGTTGTGTTGTTGGTGACAGCGAAACCCAAACTATTTCCCCACGCACCTTTGCTAACTGCAGTGAAAGTAACACCAGCAGCAGAAGAAGCCGCTAAAAGTGCTTTTGTTGCGGCGACGCCAGCGGCGGCATTAACTTTAACAAAGTAAGCGCTTACGCCACCTTCTTCAAAGAATGTTTTCATGGAATACCACGAATATGAGCCAGTTACATGCTCACCAAATTTTGTTTCAAAATCCGAAAGCGAAGTAACAGGAACGGCTACAGAACCTTTTCCACGCTCCGCTGTACCCAAAAGAAAAAATGTTGCTGCTGGAGCAGTGCCAGTATTTGTTGCACCTGTACGAACTGCTGTTGAGATTGTTACGCCGGGCATCTAGCACCCTCCATTTGAGTTGAAGAAATTTCCGTAAAACGAGTATACATTACTTAAACAGTCTTAACAGAAACATCATTATTTGATGGGACTATTTCTTTTTCATCTTTAATATCCTCAACCACAACAACTAGATCTTCTGTGCCTGAACTGAGGGGCGGCTGATCTGTTGTAGGTAAAGACTTCTTTTTTTTTGAATTTTCATCAGATTGGGCTGAAGACACTTTGCTCAACTGACCCTCTAGGACTTCTAACAGCCCGGCGTCGATAAGAGCAACAATTTCATCGGTTTCTTCAACCCAAGCAGCGGTTTGCCCTGTAAGTAAATGCCCTTCTTCGGACACATCAAGATACCCATTTGTCTTATTCCAGACACGAATAGTGCCTTTAGAACCTGATTTGCCGTAACTTGGTTCCATTAGTACGTTGCTCCCGTATTGCGCATGTTGTAGTTTTGTATGTCGTAGCCAGTTATAGCCGCAATTTGATCTCTATAAATCACTTCGTTCAATATCAAATTGTAGCCTAAATAAGCACCCGCTAATACTCGGTCGCCTTTAATGAGAGTTAAGTCAGAAAACTCTTCAGTAATAGAAGATTCGTCAATCATGACCTCTGCGTCAAAATCACTGTCATACCGTGTCAAACAAGGCTTATCCATCAAAGCCGACCTAACAACCGTTGTCAACCTATCTCGCATCAATGTGACGGCTTCTGAACCCTCAGTTTTTGTCCAGATATATGTTCGCATATTGTAGGTGACCCTATAAAGAGGGTCGCCCTGAATACCTTGCATCAAGCGCTCAAAAGGGGAACTTGATAGACACACCGTAATAATGCTTGGCCAGTGGTCAAGAGCGATTGGTTCGTAAGTTAAGAAAAATTCAGGTGTTGGCAACTCATTTGAGTCAAGATTCCAACCAGAACGGTAACGATTTATTCTGTTAGGTAAATCGCTATTCAAATATGTGTTGACATAGTACTTAGCCCACTGTGCGCCGTGCATTAAGTCTGTTACTGGTGTACTCATTTATCGTGTTCTTCCGTCTGAAACATAATCTGCTGCCAATATTGCGAGACGTTCAGCAAATTGTTTTGGTTCGTAAATAATCTTTCGTTTAGGCATCTTACTCGTTCCGTATTGATGGAATTTTGCGTACTCTAAATCTGTACCAAAAGTTGCCGATTTCAATCTGATGCTGTTAGCAGGACCGTTTAAGGATCGCAATTCTTTGAATAGTTTGCCAGACGCCACCATGATTGGGGCACCCGGAAACTTGGTTGCTTTCCATGCCGAGTAGCGAGGCTTAAGAGGAGACCATCCACCAACCGGCAAACCATTCTGCGCAAAGTTTGCTGCGTTTGCTTTTTCTAGTTCTCTTTTAGCCCATCGAAAAACAGGACGAAAATCTTTAGAACGACGCTCCATGGCGTTCATTCTCGCTATAGCCGCACGAGCATCAACTTTGATTCTGATTCTTAAATCACTTGGCATGATTTAACCAATCCTGTTTCTGCGCCACCGTTTCACAGACATCAATTCTTTTTCTAAGAAACCTGTTTCCTGTAATGCAACTTCACGGGCTCCAAGATCTTTGATACCCACAACATCGTCGTGCATGTTTTGTACTTCGCGAGCCGCGGCACGAAGAATCATTAACTTAAACATTTTGATTCCATCACCCGCTAAACCAGCCGTGTAGGTCACGGTCACATTGTCGTTGGCGTATCCACGATAATAGTCAATGCCGTATGTGCGAACCGTGTAGTCGTAGCCGTATGCATTTGCGGTACCTGCTTGATTAAAAGTGCCCGCTGAGAGCCCACTCTGTGAAACAACAAATGTATTAGTAGCAACAGAAGTAATAACCTTGGAAGTCAAATTTAATGCACTACTAGACATCCCCGTGATAGACACGGTTTGACCAATAGTCATACCATGACCAGAAGCAGTGTAGGTAACATTAGAACCTGACACCGTTGCTGAACTGATTGTTGCTTGCCTCTTTAACGCTTCACCCAAAGTTCGCTGAACTTCTGAAAGATTTTTGACGGTAACGCTTTGAACAGAAACAACAGGGGAGTTCTTTAAATAAATTGTTGGAGGGGGTGTGCCGTAGGTAATAATCCCGACAGGATCAACATCGGTGGAATTGTAAACATCGTTGAAAAGACTTGAACCCATTGGCAAACCAACATGGTCAGAATCAAGAACATATGTTTCAACGAATGACGCAACCTCAATGGGTCTACGCAGATATGTTTCTAACTCGCTTTGAAGACCATCAATAACAAATTGGGCGGCGTCTTCTTGCCTATTAGAGAAACTTATATCCATATAAGTCTTTAGTTCAGATACCGTCACTAAAGCCATCGGTTACCTCCGATTATCAGCGACGACGAGTGCGGCGTCTTTCGAGCCTGTCAGCAACACCTCTAGCAACACGGGCTAACGCACCTCGTACACCACCACGACGACGAGAACCTTGTGTGCTTCTTGGGGTTACATTTCTTGGATTGCCTGCGTTGCGACCTGCGCGACCTGCTCCCCTTGCCGTTCTTTCGGCGGCACGACCACGACGAGCAGCATTACGGGCACCAGCAACAGCGCCACGGCGTTGCCGTCTTGCTGCGTTCAACTCTGCTTGGCGACGACGGTAATATCTTGCATTACCAGGAACCCGACGACCACCTACAACACGAGGGCGACGAACAAAACGGGCGCGACGGACAACACCGCCTGCAGTATCTACATCTGTTCGGAATTCAACATCTTCCGTTGATCTTGGTCGTGGCATCAGTACTCCCTAAAAGGACTAACCGAATTTTACCACATATGAACTATTGACAATATTTAACGGTCTTTGTTAGGTGGTCTTTCAATGTCCAAGGGTTGTTCAACAACTGGTTTGGCTACCTCTATTGGAACCCAAGCCCGTGAATATTCATATTTCTGCCAGTTTTTCTTCTTAAGAAGACCATCAGACATAAGTAAATCAATTTCATCGTCATGCATTAAAAACAAGTTAGATAAATCGTTTTCTTCATACTTACCCGAGGCAATTAATCTCTTAACTGCCCTACTTAAAGCGTAAGCGTTGATGATGCCACGAGCACGATTTAGTCTGATGTGCATGATCATTGCCCCAACTTCATCCACATCTTTGTAAATCACAGGGACTAAACGCCCGTACTTTTTGATGAATTTTTCTTCATCAACGGAAATCAAATATCTTTGATAACCATCAATAATTGTATTATCAGATTTCTTTACAACTATTGGCTGTATCCATCCGTAGTCAATCATTGATGTTTTGAGCAGCATCTTTTCAGGACGCAGAATACTGTTTACCCCCCATTTGGCAATTTTAAGTTGTCTATTGTCTACAAGAGATATTTCCACAGCCGACCGTCACTTTCATTTTGTTTTGTTTGGAAACATTTAGTAATCATCCCCTGCCTCAATAGCCTTCAGCCTCATCGTGTGTGCTCTAGTTTTTGGACCGACAGGGGTTGGTGTTGATTGATGGAACTCATTCAAAAGCAGGGTTCTAACAAGGTACTCAAGAGGGAAACCATATGGGTCAACCGCCCGTTTTTTTCGGAAAGCAGAAGCAAATTTTAATGCGTCTAAACGCATACCCGGTGTGAGCATGTGATCGTCAATACACTCCGAAACCCCTTCCCAACTTTTTGATGCATAACTTAAAATCAATGATTCAATATCAAAGTCAGCCCAATATCTGCGTTGTGCATCTATCTGGGGGAAACAGCGGACAAGTTGATCGTAGAACTCAGGTTCAGTAGCAACGACATCTCCAATCCTGCGAATAGCGACGGAATGCAAAGGAATCCCTACACGACTGTTGCTACCAGTTAATTCGGCCAAATCATAATATTCGCAATACTCGGCTTTGTGTTCGTCAATAATAAATTTAAGAACATCTTCGGTTGTCCAATCGTAAATAACTTTTGCAAATTTTAATGGAATAGATTTTTGTAGCAAGAATGGGGAAACAATATAATTTTCGTGAAGTTTTTGAACACACGACCGATACCTGACCATTGACTCGTTTGCTCTGACACCCATAACGAAAGCAGTTCTACCTTTTTTGCCTTGCATGGTGTAGTAATCAACAAGATTCGGACAAGGCTTAGACGGATCTAAACCAAAATGTTCTGCCCTAATAGCCCACTCGGGCATCTCTCTAACCAGGCGACCTTCTGCTTTTCTTTGAGGTGACCACAACAAAACATACTCTCGTCTACCTAAAACCCAAATTTCTTGACCCGATGGAAGGCAATACCACTCCATGTCAACCCAGTCATACTGTCGGACTTTTTCAACAAAGGCAATTACTGACGGACTAACCATTTCTTCGTCACGAAAGATAACTTTTACTTTACCAAGATTTCTTTCCTCGTGAATTTCTTTTGCAAGATAAATAATTGCCGTGCTATCTTTGCCTCCAGAGAATTGATAACAAACGGTGTCAAAAGTGTCGTAGACATGACGCAATCTTTCTCTTGCCGCATCCACGCAGGATGTATCAAGAAAAAGTCGCTGTCTTGTCATTGCGGTAACTTTTAATCTTGAAAATCTGAAAAATTATCTTCTTTGTTTATGTCTTCAAATTCCCATTTTCCATCAAGGGAAGCATGAAGCGCAAGATCAATTTTGGTTGGCTCCATCTCAAACTCCTCCATTAGAGACCACCATTTTTTGATGCACTTTTGATAAAAGCCCTCAGACAAATTTTCACCTAACGATAATTTAGCCATTCTTGTCACTTCATCAAGTTTTGCCGTGACAAAAAATCTAAACCGATCAATCTTTGTTCTTCGAATAGCAGAGTTTGCTGATGTTTCGGCGAGTAAGAGATCTCCCTCATCCCCTAGACCTTGATACTGGTCCGAACGAATTTTTTCTTGGCGGTCAATATCCTTGATCTGATCCTCAAGATTTGAGGAAAGATACTGAAGTGCGCGTCGCCATCTTTCAAGGTTTTCTGGCATCGCCAAATATTTTTTTTGGGCTCCGGTTGCTTTATTTTTTACTTCTTCGGCGACAAGTCGCGAGAATGCTTCATCGTTCATTTCTTTTTACTCCATGCAGGACATATAGGTTTAAAGTGACACCATCCGCACAATACACCAACTTTGGTTTCAAAAACTTCCGTTTGGCATCGTTCGTCTATGGCACTTCTTATTTCCACTAACATTGTTTTTATTCTATTTATATCTTCTTGGGTTGGATCCTTGGTTAGTTTAACCCCGTCTTTGATGTAGAGCAACTCTAAGGTGCCAATCTCCTTCTCTTCAATTTCAGACAAGATAACCGCATAAATAAGTAGTTGGTCAAACTTGTCATCTCGGAATCGCAACTGAGGAACTTTACCTGTTTTGTAATCCCCAATATTTATTTTTCCTTCTTTGACTACCCATCTGTCAATAAAACCTTTGATTTGAACGCCAAGCACGGAGTGATTTAGTTCTGTCTCGATGCCGTCAAACTCAATTGCGTCAGACGGTTCCATCGCCATAAGGTTTTCTATGCAGTAACGCGCCCTTAACCTAAACTCATTGATACGGGTTTTGTCACCACGATAAATATTGATAACTTCTTCAGAATAGTTATCCCAAATGGAACGAAATAAAGTCCGAGCACCTAAGACCGTTCGCTGCGATGCATCAAGACGGTAGAACTCTTCCAAAATAGAATGAACATAATTGCCGAGCAATGTATGCTCTGTTGCAGGTTCTTTAAGCCCGTCAATCCGAGAAAGTTTATACTTATACGGACATTGCTGAAATGTGCTTATTGAACTTGGTGAGAGATATTCAGGAGCATTGAGCACATTAGTCAATATCTTTGAGAGGTGGCATCTCGGGAGATTTGGTTTTTTTGGGTGTTGGCGTTTCTACGACAACCGATCCTTCAAACTGATAGGAAATTAGTTCTGTGATAAGCACATCAAGTTCTTCTTCGGTGAACTCTGATGGTTTAGGGACAGGGCGACCTCTGCCATAGTTGGACCAAAAACTCTTAATCTTTGCTTTATTTTCATCTTTGGCTTCAAGTAATGTTTTGAACTGAGCATATTTGGGGGAAACAACGGGTGCCAAAGACACAACCGCAGTGGCTTCCATTGCTTGCTCTATTTCGATTGCCTCTTCTGAGCGGGCAAGATACAAGCAAATACCAAGAGTTTGAGCCGCTTTTTTTAAGGCGTCCGAAACCGCACCTTTAACTTCGTCCCCAATATCAACAGGGTCACCATTTTTGGACATCTTAATTTTCTGTCCACCAACACCATCACGAGTAACGGTATTGCCTTCAATTGTTGCGACGACAGAAACTTGAGCAACGATTGATGTTCCAAGTTGTTGCCAATTCTTGACAGTGAACGACCAATTTTCCACGCCGAGAACTTTATTCATACGGTTAATAACTTCACTAATTGGCACATAGACCAAGTTTGCGCCGCCCTTGTTAAGGCGTTTTTCCATTTCGGGTGGAAAAGATTCTGTGAGTTGTGAATAAATGTTATTCATTATTGTTCCTTTCTTACGATGATGCTTGTTTTAAGTTCGCCCACTTCGCAGTATTGATCTGCGTTGATGCCCAATTTTGACAATTCTTTTATACGCCAGTAAGAGGGTTGTACATAGTCAAGAAGTTTCATAGCAACCTCATTGGCTGTCATAACCACCTCACCCGTATCCATATCAACAGATAAATCATTGAGCCTTCGCAAAACCTCAGAAGCAAGATCTTCATGCTTCCACCCTTTGCGATCAAACGCTGATTTCTTCTCAATCTTTTGACCATTAGATGCTGTTGCTTCATCAGTCTCAATCTTGTTTGCAATGAGGTTGGAATACTGTGAAAAAATATTTCCGATATCGCTCTTGATCGCGTGAAGCAAAACGAGTGTGTCAAACCAAAGTTGCTCGTCGTTCTCGTTTAGATTGTTTAAAGCCTTGTCCCCAATAGCCATTAACGCTTTGCGGAGTTCAACAAAGGGTTGAAGGTTTTCGTTGTCCCAATTACTCATACGAGTGAAGGGATTTTTGAGTTAAGCGAAACAGAAATTCTTACCAACGTTTCAATACTCGGAGAAAAGTGACCGTTCTCAATTCGATTAATAGTCTTGCGATCAATGCCTGCAATTTCTGCTAAACCCTCTTGGCTTAGTTCAAGATTTTTTCTTGACTTCTTCACCCATTCAGCAATTACATCTTTGCTTTGATTACTGGCAGTTTTTAACTGCGTTTTGGTTGGGGATTTATACGCTTTATTCATTGGTTTAATCCTCTCGGCAATAGTGGTATAGGTTTACCTACACGATGATAGTCGCTCTTTTCCTCTGAGGCAACCCTAAGCCAGTTAAAAAAGTAAATGCGCCGACCGCAGAGTCAACTTGGTCATCATGGGTACAAGCCTCGGGGAACGAAGATATTTCGTCAAGCCAGTCAGTAATCCATTTGCCTCTAACAAGACGAACATTACCGTTAGCAACCGCAGCGGAAAAAGGTCTTGCTCTTGTCTCTTTGTCGCCCGATGAACGAATCCCCTCCAAATCCCAACCTGGCACAACATATCTTGCATATTGGTCAATCAGTGCTTTGCCCGAGGAACCCGGTTCTTGCTCCATTCTGATAGCCACGGCTTTACCGTCTTCTTGGGCAGTCTGCGAAATAAAGGTTTCCACTTTGTCTGATTTTGCCCTAATCTTGCGAACATCCATAATGTAGGCAATTCCTTGGTCAAAAAGCATTAATGTTCCCACCGTCCAGTCAGGGTCGGTGTTGCCTGAGTGCGGTTCTGTAGCCGCCAAGTCCCAATACCTTACGGCACGAGCAGCGCTAGTGATTGTCGGAACATCGGCTCCATCAATAATTGGGAAGTCAGTTCTTTCAAACAATGTGCCAAGAGTGGTTGCCCACCAGTCACCAAATTCAAGCCTTCGGCGCTCAACAGGATCAAGGACGGACAATGCCTGGCGATATGACTCAGCATCAATTCCTGGGTTATCAGTTAAAAATGATGGTACAAAAAATCGCTGCTCATTTTTACCTTCCACAATAAATCTCTGCCGGACCCAGTTGGGGGCAGGGTTAGAGGCTGAGCGCATTCGCAGGGGAACCTTGGACAGAGGGCCAGAAGCAGGTCGGCGCAAACGAGAAAACATGTACCTGTAATCATTCTCACGGATTTCTGTCACCTCGTCCATTCCAATAAATTGAAACTCCGAGCCCTTATATCTCAGGTAGTCGTTTGTGTTATTTAGGTAACCAAAAGAAACACGAGCACCAGATGGGAATGTCGCAACATAACTATTGGCGTTCCAATGAACATCTTCGTATGCCGAAACCCAACCACGGAAACGATCCATTAGCGCACCCGGCAAAGCCAAGTCTGCGTATGTGCGACGGAATAGAATGGCTGAATAATTAGGTACATCTACATATTGCAAAGCAGACATAAGCAATGCAGAAGATTTACCCCCGCCAGCCGCCCCACCAAAAAGACCTTCAAGTGCGTAACTTCTCAAAAAAACTTTTTGAGTTAGGGATGCATCTTCAGGACAAAACAAAGGGTCTTTTGGTTGAAGGTATTCATAAATTTTATCCCAGTCAGCCATGAGCCCTCGTAAAAATAGGTAGATACATAATGTAGTATTAAATAGGTCTTTCATTTGCTAAGGTGACGGTCTCAATGAATATTTATCGCAAACTTAAGTTATTCGCCACACGCCGCAACCTTGCAAACTGTTTGATGTTTCTATTCGTCGTAGGCGTTACTTTAGGTGCTGGTCTTATATTTCCGCCTGCGGGATTTATTACTGGTGGTATTGCTTGCGGAATCTATGGGTATCTGTTGGGATCTGAATAATGGCTTGGAACAGCAATAACAATAAGGATCTCAGGAACATCAGTGAAAAAGCGATGTCCAATCCTGGCGCCCCTATTGCGTTTGATACACAACGAGCGGGCAAACCGTACAAAGACGGTTGGGATATTGAGCGTGCGTACCGAGACGGTATGCAAAAAGTTACATGGGTTTTCCGATGCATTGACGCAATTGCAGGAAACCAAGCACGCCTCCCAGTCATTTTAAGAAAAGGCAACGATCAACGCGGAGAAAAAACAAAAAGCAATGAATCTCTACTAGAAATTTTTAACTCAAAATCCAACGAAGGCGAAAATTCTTTTGCTTTCAGGTACAGAGTCTCAGCACAACTCTTAATGAGCACAAGAGGTGTTTTTATTGAGAAGGTTCGTTCTCGTGACGGCAAAATTATTGCCCTACAACTTTTGCCTCCCCAATTTACTGCTCCGCTTCCTGACCCGAAAAAATTTGTGTCGGGTTTTGAAGTCGATATGCGCAACGGAACAAAGTTCACTCTCAAACCAGAAGATGTCTGCTGGATTCGCAGACCACACCCGTTAGACCCATATCTTTCAATGACCCCAATGGAATCTGCTGGTATTGCAATTGAATTAGAAACTTTGTCAAAACTTTACAACCGCAACTACCTTCTCAACGATGGGCGACCTGGTGGGTTGCTTGTTGTTCGTGGCGACATGGAAGATGACGACAAACAAGAACTAAAAAACCGTTTTCGTGGCAACCTTTCAAAAACGGGTTCAACGACCGTTATTGCATCAGAAGCAGGTGTTGACTATGTGGATACTTCTGCATCACCACGAGATGCCGCCTACACGCAAATGCGCGAAATACAAAAGAACGAAATCTTTGCCGCGTTCGGTGTTCCAGAATCGGTTATAGGTAACGCTGCTGGCAGAACTTTTGCGAACGCATCTGAAGAACTGAGAGTGTTTTGGATGGAAACAATGGCTCCTCACCTACACACAATTGCTCGTGCACTTGATGAACTTGACGATAAATATTATGTTGATTTTGACACTGACGATATTCCAATTCTTATTCTTGCCAAACAAGAGCGTGAACGCTATGTGATGGACGAATTTCAGCAAGGCTTAATTAGCCTCAACGAATACCGAAGCGCAACAGGTCGTAAAAAAGTTGAGTCAGAACTTGCTGACAGTCTCCTGTCCAACCCGAACCTCACACCTATCGCCAACACAGAGAAACCTTTTAAACCCGAAGAACAACAGCCAGTTGACATGGCGGGTGTTGATCCAAACGCTGTACCAGGCGGTCTCCCACCGCAAGAAGGCGCTATGGAAATGCCTCAGCCTGCACCACCATCGCCCATCCCCGCACCAGACCTACCAGCGGAAACACCAACAGAAACAGCGACTCTCACCCCCGACCAACAACTTTCTGAATTTGAAAAAATTCAAGAAGAGATGCAACTCAAGTTTCTCAACGAACTTGAAACAAAAGCAGATACCGACACCGACAGGTGGACGGAAATTATTGATCGTGCCTTAGAAAGACTTTTTGAAAGACAACAACGAGTTGTCATGGAAAAAGCATTTGGTAAACGTGGAGCGAAAGCGTTAGCGAGTGGTGCCTTAACAGTGGATATGGTCTTTGATCCTGAGGTATGGAACAAACAACTTGCAGACGATTTGGAGCCAATCATTGTCGCCATCTATCAAGATGCAAAAGAGTATGTTGCTTCACGAACCAGTGAAGAAGTAGCGCTTGAACCTCAGGAAGTTGAAAAACTTGCTCAGCAACAGATAGAAAGAATGCAACAAGCGAACACAAGCACAGCCGAGGAAATTGCTTCCGCTATTGCCGTTGCGTTAATGGAGCAAAACGAAGAAGACAAATCTGCGCTCTTAAGATTGGCTTTGATCGCAATATTCCTAAAACTTATTTCTAAGCGCAAACGAGACATTGCTGAACATGAAGCACAATCCTCCTATAACGGCGGCGTGTATTTGGCGGGCAAAGACAGTGCTGGTGGTTTCACGAAGACTTGGTTGACCCGAAAAGATTCCCGTGTTCGTACTGCTCATAAGTTTCTTGAAGGCAAGACAGTGAATTTTGGTGATGGATTTGTTGTTGACGGGATGATGTTGCGTTTCCCTGGCGATCCAATAGCCCCACCTGCTCTCACATTCAATTGTCGTTGCCGTCTTCGTTTTGGATTTAGCGAGGACTAGTTTCAGTAAAATACCCTTGATATACTGAAAGTGTTCATTTTTTGGGGCTTCAAATAGTTTATTGTTAATAAACAAACATTTTTGGAGCATCATGCCAACAGCAATATCTGAATCACAACAATACAAAGCGCTACAAGGTCAATTCAACATTGACGAAGCACTTGGAGTAGTTGAATGTTTTGTTGCTGGCATTGGGAACAAGGACTCCGTTGGTGACATCATCGTGCCAGGTGCTTTCAACGAAAGCCTAAAAAGGCGTAAACCACGGGTTGTATGGGGTCACAACTGGAATGAGCCAATCGGCAAAGTTCTTGACATGTACGAAGTGCCGGCGTCAGATCCAAGGCTCCCAATGAAGATGCGTGCCGCGGGAATTGGTGGTCTTTACGCCAAGGTTCAATTCAATCTGAAGTCAGAACGAGGCAAACAGGCTTTCGCTGATGTTGCCTTCTTTGGCGAAGAACAAGAATGGTCTATCGGCTACAAAACACTTGACGCTGATTTTGATCCTAAGCGTCAAGCCAATGTTCTTAAAAAAGTTGAACTCTACGAAGCAAGCCCTGTTCTTCACGGCGCAAATCAACTCACTGGCACTATTTCAATCAAATCAGTTGAAGGGCAAGATAACAACGAAAGCATTAAAGGTGAGATGCGTGGCGAAGATGGCAAACTCACAGAACAAGGTCGTTCGTTGCTGATGCGAATTTTGGAAAGCGGTATGGCAAGACAAAAGCCTGAAGAAGAAAAGCCTCGCAAGGAGTCAGAAGAAGACGGCAACGATGACGCTGTCAATGCTCCGATGCCCGAAAAGGGACGCAAAGAAAACCTTCCATACGCCTTAGCAAAAAAGTTTGGTGGCTCAGTGCGGGTTAGGGAATCTGACGAGAACAGCGTCATTTTTGACCATCGTGGAGAAACAGGCGAGATAGTCACAATGCGTCTCTCTTATCATTACGAAGACGATCAGTTCATGTTTGGTGAACCAACAAGAGTTAAACCACAAACCGTGTATGTCAATGTTGATGGAGATAAGCCAAGTGGCTCTGATGGTGAACGTCGTTTTGAAGACCGATACCGAATGGAACAAGACCCTCAGGTGCCTGCTGGTGTGAAACCAAAGTCCCCAGAGAAGGCTGACCCTCTTGGTGGAATCATTCCACAAGAAATTGTCACTGCAAGAACTCGTGGGTACGGTCCTCGTAGGGGCAACCTTGAAAAGTTATTGCGCTACTGGCGCCCAATTATGCGCAAGCCAGGCGGTTTCCGACGATGCCGAGTGATTCTTGCAAACCACCCTGAGTTGTACCCGTTGAGCAATATTTGCGCTTGGCTTCACCACGAAACCACTGGTCTCTGGCCGAACGAAGGGTGCCATCACCCCGGCATGAAGAACTGCCGTGGCAAGTTAAAGAAGAACAATTGGAGCGACTCGGAGTTCAGTGAGCGGTTGGGGTCAATACTTAAGCCAGGGAAATCTTTGGATTCCCTTAACGAACAAGACATCAAATCAATCTTTGACTTCCTTGACAGCGAAGAAAAGGGATATGAAATGATGGAACAACTTGCTAGTCGCCTTGCCGAGGAAGACAAACCAAAAGGCGAAGAAGAAATGCAACTTGAAGATGTTGAATTTGAGAACGAAGACGAGGGCAACGAAAAGGCTTATGAGGCTCTTAAAGAGTTCATGAACTCGGAACCAGATTTCATCAACTACATGGCAGACAAAGATAATTGGGTCATGGAAGGCGATGACGATAAAGGTGGCGTCATGGAAATGCCTTACTACGACTCAGAAAAAGAACATGACTGCGGATGTGGTGGTGGGGAAAGCATGAGTCCTCAAAGCATGATTCCAATGTTGATGGCGGCTATTTCTGAACTGATGGGCAAAGATGCTGATGAAGACATCGAAGTCAAAGCAGGCAGGGTAATTAACTCTCGCAACATGGCAAAACTACAAAACGCCTTCAATCTCCTTAAAGAGGTGTTGAGTGCGGGTGGTGCTTTGTCTGATATTGAAGCCAAATCCTTACAAACTGACGAAAAAGAAACGCTTATGATTTCGTCCCCAGAACGATCATTGTATGAAGTTAAAGAACTTTTAGATCCAATTTTGGATTACTACCAAATCAAATCAGAGGTTACGGAAGAAGGTGTACGAGTTGAAATTGATGGTGTTGAAGATGATGCGTTTGACGCACTGCTCAACATCATGGACATAATGTAAATAATAAAAACATTTTTATGTTGGTTACATTTGTAGCAAAAACAAAAGACTAAGATGAGTTATACTTCAATAACAGGTTTACCACAAAAAACGGCAAAATATCAGTGCTTGATGTCAGGCGAAAAACGCTTGACACCTTGCTCTGTTTGCTCTAATCCATCACGGTGCATTGCGAAAACAATGCACTATAAGGAGTCCACGAACATGGCTGATACGACACCAATAGTAAAACTTTTAGCAGACGGCGGAATTGAGTGCGCAAAAGGTTTGGAACTCAAAGATTGCGGCTACAAGCCGGGAGCAAAAGTTTGTGGCAAGTGTGGAGCAAAGGCTGTCACGCAAACGGAAGAAGCCGTACCTGCTGATGTCGCACCCGAAGTAGCAACCGAAAAATCTGAATGGGTTACAGCCTCGGATGAAAAAGTAGCAAAGATGGCACATGAGGAAACAGAAATGGCAGAGGACGAAGAAATGCCTGCTCCTAAAAAGAAAAAGAAGCCAGCAATGCCAATGGTCGCCGAAGAAGAAGAGACGGACGACGAAGAAGAGGATATGCCAGAAGATCTTGACGAGGAAGAAGAGAAGATGTACGGCGAGATTGAAAAAATGATGGAGCAACGCAAAAAGGCTCGAGCAAAGCGTATGGAAACAATGGGCGTCAAGTCAGCAGACTATGACGATCTTGCTTTTGTTTGCGCTATTGAGCGTCGGGTTTACGCAGGCGGTTCAGAAATTTGTGCATCATGCCCAGGTGGATGTGAACAACAAGACACAATGCCAAGTCTTCTAGAAGTTGAAGGTATGGCTGAGAGCATGTTTGCAGGAAAAGTTCTTGACTCAGGCTACGCAGATGAAGTTGATATTTTTGTTGTTGATGTTCAACGCAAAGATGGAAAACCTGTTGAGGCTTACTTTGACGGAACAAGCGGAGAATGTATGGGTTGGCATCTTCTCAACGAAGACTTGATCGGTGAAGTAGCAACAGTTCCTGGTCAGAAAGTTATTTCGTTCAGTGAGGCTTCTGCTATCGCAACAAAGTCAATTGATGGTGAAGTTGTTTCTGTTGATGCAGATATGTTTGACGGATACGACGCTTACGCAGTTGAAATTGAAGGCGTAGACGGAAAATCTTACGATGTTTATGTTGGGGTTGACGGTGAAATTCTCGGCTTTGATGAATACGAGCCAGAAGAAGCAGCCGACATTGACGAAGAAGTAGCCGACATTGCCTTGAAAGCAATGTACAGCGAAGATGAGCGCATGGAAATGGCTAAGGGCGGAATGGCAATGGCAGACGGCTCTTACCCAATCAAGGACGAAGAGGACTTGAAGATGGCAATTATGGCTGTCGGTCGTGCGAAAGACCAAGACGAAGCAAAAATGCATTGCATGAAGCGCGCCAAAGAACTTGGGAAAGAAGACATGATCCCAGAATCATGGACTTCAGAAAAACCAAATGAAAAAGTTCTTCTTGACGATGAAGCAAAAGAGTTCTTGAGCAGTTTGATGGAACTTGAAATGCTCGAAATTGAAACAGGATTTGACAAATGAGAAAACTGAATCAACCTGTTGACTCAGTCAACACTTCAGGGCTTCTTTTTGACACAAAACAAGAACAAGTCCCTGTGGTAGCGACACCCGAAGTAGAGGTTGCTGTTGTTGAGGTTGAAGTCAAGGAAGAACCAGTAGTCGTTGAACAAGCCGTAGAAGAAAAAGTGGAACCCAAAAAGGCTTCTAAGAAAAAAGAAGTAGAGGATGATGATGTGGTTCCAATGTCAACAATCAATAAAGCGTCAGACTCAAGCGACTGATAAGGAGAGGCGATGATTAAATCGTCTCGCGCTTTTGACGCAAACGAAAGAGTCGCAGAGTATCGCAAATCCGTTGCGGTAGTTCAAGAAAATCTTTTACTTTTTAAAGGGTTCCTCGGACCGACCATAAAAGATAGACCCGATCTAGATTCTGTTGGAACACGTGCTGCTCGTGCGGCTGGTGTGATAGTGGATGCGCTAGGTAAATTGCGATGCCCGCCGGGTACTCCAAACGCAAATCAATTTACTGACATGCAAATGTCTAATTGTTTGATACCTAGTGCAGAAACAGCAGCAAAGGAAGTTGCCTCTTTTGCGGGGAAGATGATTGACGGTGCTAAAGGCATTCTGAAAACCGAAAACGTAAGGAACGGAGCAAAAGCGACAGCGCTCGCGGCTTTGCAAGTATTGGATTACATGCATGCGGACGGTTCAGGGTCACTCACTGACTCCACATTAATGAGCCTGGTTTTATTGAGGTCTGGTGGTGCTCAAGTTTTGGAATTCGCTACTGATTCTCTTCAAAAGAGAGGAAAAATATCTGGCCGAAGAAAAGAGCAACTAGACGCAATTGCATCAAAACTTGAGAAAGATGCCTCAATTGATGCAAGAAACTTTGTTCTAGCGAACCTAAAAAGGCGTAAAGAGAAAAAAGAAAAACAGAAAGAAATTGATGACACCATGGTTGCGGAGTTAAGTGGCACATTAGATGTGGGCGACACAACTAAAATAGAGAAAGAATCATTGACATGAAAAAACAGCACATAGCCAAATGCTTAGAGATTTACAAAGGCTTCGAACCTGATATTCTTGGGGTAGTAGGTTGGTGCCCAACATGCAATGGGATTAATCCCTACCAGATCAATTAGCACCCAAAGAACTGACAAAAATGAGCAATCACCTCAATCAAGATTTTGAATATTTTGCGAGGAAACTCCGCATGTCTATGCGCGAGAAAACAAAAATGAAAAGAACAAATATTGCATTAGGACAAGAACTATTTTTTGACCCTGAGAACGCAAAAACAAAGTTTCTTTTCACCAAAGGATCTAATGTTCGCAAAACACCCTTAGACGGAAATAGGGCTCTTTTAAACTTTAAAGCAAAACTTTACTTAAAATCCCGTATTTCTCGTTTAGGTGCAGAAACTTTTATTGGCGATGAAACTAAGCGCGGTGGTTTAGGTAAATGGTTTGAAGAAGAATGGGTTGACATCTCTCGCCCTAAGAAGGGTGGAGGCTTTGAGTCTTGCGGTCGTGGGGACGCAAATTCGGGGAAGTATCCAAAATGTGTAAAAAAATCTAGGGCAATGAGTATGACTGCTGAGCAAATTGCTTCCGCTGTGAGCAGGAAACGCCGAGCCGAAAACTCTCAAACTCGTGTGGATAAGAAACCAATCAATGTGTCCACAATAAAATCTGATGTAGTCACATCTTGTTGTGAAGAAAACGAAATCAAGGGTGTCAATATTCCGACTGACTCCGAACTTTATGCACGAGTGAAAGCGGAAGCAAAAAAGAAATTTAATGTTTACCCGTCTGCTTATGCGAATGCTTGGCTTGTTCGTGAATATAAGAAACGCGGCGGTGGATACCGAGTAGGTAAAGACGATTCAGAGGGCTTAGAAGAAAAAGCAGGAATTATTGGTTCTGGTTCAAGTGCGGGAAGAGCATTGCAAGGCATTGGTTCAGCGTTAACCCCGGGAAATATTTCTCCAATCACTTCACCGATTCGTTCGAGAGTTTACGGCGCCCTAATTCCTGGTGGTGGTCAGGGTGTGCTTAGTAGGTTAAAGCCAAATCGTAGACGTCAAGCACGATGCCCTGCTGGTTTTGAATTTGGTGGAAGGTTCACAGATAACCGTTTTTCCACTTGTGGTGCTCAACTATTTGAAATACCAGGTCCTTTAGAACTTATTAGACGGGCAATGCGTCCTGCGGCGGCACCAAAACTTCCGCAAGCACGACAGGAGAATCTTTCTGAAGTATTAGAAGGTGCGCCAACTTCAGCAAGGACAATTCAGATTCAACGCATGGCACAAATTCCAAGAACGGGTGCTTTTCAAAAAGATAAGTTCAATCGTTCGGTAGCGGATTCAATCAAACTACTCAAAGGCGCCCCAAAGGGTGAGGGCAGAATGATTCGTAGAGACGGCGTAATTTTGCGCCCTGTTGTTCCTTCTTCTGTTTTGCGTTCATTCAGTGAAAACCCTGACATGGAAGATGGCGCAATGATTCGCGCTATTCAATTGCCTGCCGATATTGGAGCAGACGATTTAGCGCTTCTTGGTGGTCCGTCAATGAGCAAGATTGCTTTCGTTGCGCCAAACGGTGTGACCGTGAGTATTGAACGCTCACGACCTTTCACGATTGGCGAAAAACGCAAGTTCCCACGAATGATTAATTCTCTTGCAGAGTCAAGCAACAAAGACAACATCATCAAAAATATTGAAGACTTCGCAAAAAATTCTGATGGCGCATTCAAGTTCATTGCAGATACCGGCGATATTCCTAATGCACTGGAACTTGTAGAATACACTGGCGCCGACGGGGTGGAACGAACCGCCACACGCTGGATTTACGAAACATTTATTAAGCCTGATTTGGTAAAAGCCCGAAAGAAACAGTAGATGCAAAAAAACGAAGTCAACTTCAAGGCTTTGACTTTCATCTCAGAACAGACAGCAAGCACTTTTAATTACGAAGTAAAGGGTGTTCGTGCTTTATGGGATCCGAGTCTGTCAATACCTGGCACTAATCGGCGTGGGGGTTGGCGTTGCCCTGTCGGTACTCGTTACGGCGGACAAATAACGGACAGATTCGGTCGCTCATGCGGATGGGGGGTTGCGAGGCGTATCGCTAATCAAATTGCCGACATCGGTGAACGTTTGGAAAACGTTGACGACCGCAAGCGCAATAATCGTCTTGCTAAACGGAATGCTCGCATGCAACGACTTTTGGCTCGACAGCAGAAACCTGGTTTGCTTGAGCGTGGCGCAAGAGGTGTCGCCGAAGCACTTGATGGCGGGCAAGCACCACAACAGCGTCCAAGAATTCCTGTTCAGCAACAGCGTCCACAAATACCTATGCAGCCACCTCAACTTTCAGTTGCTGATATTGATCCAGTTTCACCTCGTCCTCGTCGCCGAAGAGGGAATCTTCGTGAATCAGAACAAAGACGAATGGAAAGAGAACTTGTAGAACCTGGCGCACCTCGTACAGGCGAACCACCAAAACCTAATAGACCAAGAGGACGACGAAGAGCCGCCACACAACAAGGCGCAAAGCGAACTGTGCGCAGAAAACCCGAAGCGGATTTTGTTGACGGGGTAAAACCTTCACCAACCGCAATCCCACAACGAAAACCACCGCCAGCGCCACCAAAACCATTAGTTGTAGAACCAGATCCTAATTTCAATGCACCAGATTTAGGCGGAAGTGTTCCTGATGCTCGTTCAGAAAGAAATGTGCGTAACCGTTTCCGTGAACAAGGATTACCCGATACTGCATATTGGCGTGAACAAGATTTCCCTGAAGGGGAAGACAAGTTAGAACTTGAACGCAGGTTTGGACGTTATTACGGTGAAGATAATAAACGTAACGCACGAGGCGATTATGTAAACCGAAAAATTAAAAAAGGGGCTAATCCACCAGCCCAACCAAGAAGCCAACCTCCTCAACCACCAGCACAAGTTGAACCACCAGCAGCGGCTCAACGAGTGGGACCGCCACCAATACGTAGGGTATTAGATGTTGACGGAGAGTTTAACAAACCCGAAGACCAACCAGTTAAAGACATAATAAAAAGAAATTTAAATAATTATGAACCTAATGCTTACAATAATTTACGCGGGTTGACCAAAGAACAATTGCAATCAAAGAAAGCACAATTGAAACAACGACAAGATCAAGTATTGGATAATCAGTTTAATATTCAATTGGCTTTTTGGTCTCAAGAAAAAAACAAAAACGAGACCGCTCGAGAGGCAGCGAGATCAATGTTGGTCAACGCACACCTTGAGCGCGAAAAAAATAAACTGGATCAAGAAGCAGTAGATATGCGAATGGTTGAAATTGATGCAGGTATTGAATGGCGTCAAAAACTTCCAAAACAATTACCTGCCGATCTGAGACCTCAAGTACAGGCACCACAAGCGCCAATCGCTGATGCCCCCGAGCCACAAGGCGGTTTTGACGTTTCTCCACCAATTTCAAAAGATGATCACAAACCTAATTTGATTGGGAAAATAGGCGAAGATGGTTTACCTGATGTCAAAAGTGTACCTATGGGCAACAAGGGTATGGATAGCCCGCAAAAAGCAATTGATCATTTAGAAAAAGGTGGGGATCTTGCTGATGTTCCAGATGATCTGTTGAAAGAAGCACTCAATGGGGCGACTGTCAGATTCAGGACAGAGAATCTTGGTGGTGGTGGGGTTAACGCAAATGTATCGGGGAATATGACTTTGTTTTCTGATTCTTTGACTGGGAAAAAGTACTATTTGAAATACCAAATTGAGTCAGCAGCAAAAAATGAAGACTTCCACGAACTTATTGGAAATAACCTTGCTGGTCGTTTTGGTTTTCCTATTGGGGGTTTTAGGGTAGACAGTCCGCAACAGAGAGGCTTTGATGGCAATCCAGCAGATGTTGCAAATAACGGGCGTGCAATTCTGTTTGAACACGCAGGAAACTATGTTGATGGTCCTTTAACGGCAGGTAGGGACGCTACTGCTCGTGATATAAAAGCAAGCGACCGTGTACGGGCAACATTGTTGGACTTCACTATGGTCAACAGAGATCGTCATGGTGGAAACTTTTTTGTTTCAACAGATGCGAACGGAAAACGCAGATTTGTTCCAATCGACCCATCGCTCGGATTTGACGCAGAATATGGTGGGCAAGTTCACTTAGGCTTTGAGGGGGACGACGCTGGGTTCATGGGGTGGTTGGGTCATGGTTATGGTGGCGGAAGAAACGATATGGTTCGTTCGTTGCGTGAACAATATCTAGCGGGTTCTTTAAGTAGACGAGAAGTAACCGCAGCCGTAGCGGATGTTCAACAATCAATTCGCGAAGCGGAAAGAAAAAATCCGTATATGAACATGGTTGAAGACGCTTTGGTTACAGTGGGAGCCAACGGTCAGCGTAGACTTGCTCGGAGAGATAAGGTTATTGAAAGACCTCAAGCAAAAATGAAATACATTACAGATGTTGACCCATCTAGAATCGCTGGTTGGATTCTAGGGTTATGATAGATGTTCTATGAAAGTGGCACTATTTACGATGAGGGATCCCTCAATTACTGCGACTCCTTTTGCGATGGTTGAAGACGATAAGGGCACGATTAAGTATTATTCAAAAAACAAAGAACGAGACAAAGAAGACAACAAACGAGCCTTAGACGCAAAAAAGACGCTCAAAGATCAGCCCCTCTTGGAATATCTGATGCACGGGTACTCTTATTACAACACTGAAATTTTGGATTACAAGGGTGAGAACAAAGAAAAAATTAACAACTTTTTAATCGCTTTAGGACATAAAAAACTAAATAACAAATAATATATTTACACTAGGTTAAAATTGTCATCACCCTGTTAGTGATACCATTTTAAAGTAGCGATATTGCGATGCAAGACTTACAGGGCTTGCTCAATGCCTTCACAAATGTGGAAAGTAAAAAATGAACCTAGTTTTCATTATCAAAAACCGTGACGAAACACCTTTTATGGTTGTTAGAACCACACCTAACGGTTCAACTTTTGAACCGATGTCTGACTCCGCTAAAGATATTGCAAAAATGTTGCGTCAAGAATACAGCAAAACACCAATCACTAAACCTGAACTAGTTCAGACAATGGACGCATCAAAAATTATTGAAGGTCCAAGCCCTTCAGGAACAGCAACACAGAAAAAAGTTGCGAACATTTCTATTGTGGGAAAAGAATTGCAAACACTTCCAGTTTTATCCATATCCGAAGTATTGCTGTCAGAGTTCTCTAATGAGGAGTTTAAAAATGTTCTTACTTTCAAAGCATCTTCTTTCATATCGGATCAAACTCGTTCATCAGCACATTTTGAAATCAAAGGTGTTCGCGCTATTTGGGATCCAAGTCTTTCTATACCCGGAACTAATCGTCGTGGCGGCTTTCGTTGCCCTGTAGGAACAAGATACGGTGGACAAATCACAGATCGCTTCGGTCGTTCGTGCGGCTGGGGAGTAGCACGACGAATCGCTAATCAAATCGCAGATATTGGTGAACGCTTAGAGCAACGAGACGATGACAAACGAAAGCGTCGCCTTGACCGTCGTAATGCTCGAATGATTAGACGACTTGGCGGTGTTGCAGAAACGGGTCGTGTTGAAGGTGGTTTGAGGGGTATCGCCAACCGCTTAGATGGCGGAGAGGCAATACAAAGAACAGGACGTCGCGGTGGGTTTAGAGAAATTGGTCAAACAATATTAAATGATATACGACCTGGAAGTATCGCCGATAGAGCGCGTAACAGAATCAACGAAGAGTTAGACCGGCGTAATGGCGAAGCACCCGAAGTTGATGCACCGTCTGCACGAGTACCACGCAACAGGCGACGAGATGTAATCCCTGAAACAGCGCCGACACCCGCACCTAGACCCGCACGACGACCAGCACCGGCGGGACAACGCCCACAACCTCGCCCACGAGTTGCACCACAAGCAGAGAATGTTGATGTACTCACAGCACGAGACGCATCAGACGCAGGAGAAACAGAAGACTTCAAACCTTACGTATTACGAAAATACAACGAGTACGCAAAACGTGTCCGTGAAATTCGTGCAGGTGGCGGTAACGCAGGAATGTTGACTCGCCGTGAATGGTATGCGATTAATAAAGAAAATCTTCGTGACGCTTGGAAAGATGCTCACGGTCGTAGCGCACCACAAGATTTTGAACCACCAACACCGCAGGCTCGTCGTCCACGAAACAATCGAGGTCGTCGCAGACAAGCAACAGCAGAAAGTGCGGGGCGTTCTGCTTCTCGCAAACCCACATCTGATGATGTCCCCGAACCAGCGCCAGGGCGTCCTGTGAGACCTGCTCGTCGTCCGCGACGCCAACCAGTTGCAGGAGACACACCTACTGGTGCTGGTGGTGGCATGGGTGGTGCTGGTGGTCCTGATGTAAACAACGAAGGTAATCCTAAGAATCGCTCCAAGAGGGAATCTGGGGTACTTAATGTTGGGGAGATTTTGGGTCGTGAGTTTAATCTTGATTTGCCTTATGAGCAAAAATTTGACGCCAATCCTCCAAACATTCCACCACAGGGAGTGAACAGAAGGGGACAAATAGTTTGGAACCCTGATGTTATTAGGGCTTTCAATCAAGCAGAACTCAAGATTGATCAATCAAATCTCAAAGATACGCATATGGCGATTTATTTGCAGAATAATGTTTATATTGTTCGTAAAATAGATGCAAAAAATATAGAAGATGCTTGGCGTAACAATAGCCAGAGAGGAAATGCGCTCGGTTATCGAGACATAAATGCAACTTCTTTTCCAGAGCCAAATGTAGGCAAGACACCGAAGACACCACCTGCACCACAGGGACAGCGAAAACCTAGTTTAGATGAAGAAGCCGCCAAAAGAGTTAACGGGCGAGTTAGTGGTCGTTTAAAGAAAAGTAAAGCGTCAAGGTTTAACAAAAATCATGGCCATATTGAGATAGATGGAATTCTTGTCCCTGAAGGAATTAAAAAAGGGAACAAAGGCATCGCAACAAAAGATGATGCTATTCAGTTCGTAAGGGACGGCGGCGATCTTGATGATGTGCCAGATGTTTTTGTGAAAGACGCAATTCTTGGAAATGCGTCTTATCCGGACGATCCTGCAGGAGGAATACCGAAACGATTCAAATTAAAAAAAGACCCTGGCAATGGTATTAATAACCGCGGTGCACGAAACAGAGAAAACAAAACATATCTAGTAACCGACAATGTTTCAGGCAAGAAATATATTTTGAAGAGCCCATCATATGTACAAAATGAGTTCGTTGGTGAACAATATGCCGCAATTATTGGTCAGGCTCTTGGACGCCCAATGTCTAGAGTTAGATTGGCTGGCGATATAACAAATTCGCAAAATGTTCGTGGTAGTACGAAAAGAAACGCACCTATTCTGGTGGAGCACTATGGAGATGTGGTAGAAGGAGCCGTAGTTTCTGGCATGCGACCGCCAGCACAGAAGAATGAAGTTTCTCAAGGTTACGTGCGAGTTCTTGATCAAATTATTGGAAACCCTGACAGACATGGAAAAAATTACCTTTGGGCTGGCGATGAACAAATTCCGATTGATCATGGAATAATTAACAACGGCTTAGGGGAACCAGCAATTCTGACAGCAGATCAAGCAAAGAGAATTCTGAGGGGAAGCGGGCTTAGACAAGAAGCCCTAACAGAAATGAGACAAAAAATATCCGAGTTGACAGAACAGCAAATTGACAGAATCGCCGATCAACTGGCGCAGTCGTTCGCCGTACTAGAGGGGGCAACCCCTGCGGATAGGGTTAAAATATATAACACAGTGGTTGCTGTGAGGCGAAATCTGAAAGCCCTCAGACGGGCTGCTGAAGATATTGCCGCAGGAAGACCATAGGAGCACAAATGATTGAAGACGGATATTTTGTACAGTTCTTTGAAGATGATGAGGCAAAGAAACAAGAGCCACGCAACATCATTGTAATCAAGAACGGAAAAGTTTCTTTTTATATAAATCCAAAAGAAAACGAAGTAGATAAAAAATGGCTTTCAAACCTTAAAGAAAAATTGTCAAAACTTGAAAACAATAAAAAACAATACGAGTTTGAAGCATCGCTACTTGAAAACTTTTGGGAATGGAACGGTTATACCCCGAGCCCGTCGGATTTTATAGAACCAGACGAGTATGACGGCAAATACGATTCTCTTATGAAAAAGTGGGGATAGATGCTTCAGAATATTGTTGACTTCAAAGCGAAATCTTTCTTGAGTGAAAGAAACACGTCAACAATGGCTTATGAAGTGAAGGCTGTTCGTGCTCTTTGGGATCCAAGTTTGTCTATTCCTGGCACTAATCGTAGAGGCGGGTGGCGATGCCCAACAGGGACACGTTACGGCGGACAAATCACTGACCGTTTTGGCAGATCTTGTGGTTGGGGTGTCGCGCGACGTATCGCAAACCAAATTTCTGATATTGGTTCACGGTTAGAGAATGTTGATGATGCCCGTAGAGGTCGCCGTATTGCTCGTCGTGAACGCAGAATTCTTGCTCGTTTAAATCCTCAAGACGCACGCTCTGGTCGTCTAGAGCGTGGGTTGCGTGGTGTTGCGGAAAGATTAGAGGGTGGGGAAGCACCAACTCCTCGTGGAGGACGACGTAGGGCAGTGACTGCGAGAACGCCATCGGTTGACGCACCTGAAACTCCAAGAGAATTAACGCCTGCTCCTCGTGCTCCACGCAGAAGGCGTGCACCAAACCTACGAGAATCTGAGCAGCGAAGAATGGATCGCGAAATTGAACAACCCGGCGCACCACGAACAGGTGAAGCACCTGCTCGTCGTCGCCGTCGTGCCGTAGTTGAAGCAACACAGAAACCAAAAGCACCAGTCAGAAAACCTGAAACAGTTGTTGAACCTAAAGTTGTTAAACCTCGTCGTCCGAAACCAAAAGTTGATGTACGAGAACCAGACCCCGCTCTTGAACGATTACTTGACGAAGAAGAAGAAGTATCACGTCGAGTACGACGGGGAGAAAATGTTGACATTGGAGATGCGCCGAAAGATTTTGCGTTGGCTGGCAACGGGCGTTGGAGAAAAGGTGATTGGTACATTGCGGTAGACCAAAACGAAGATCAAGTTCTAGGGCTCACTGCATCAAATGGTCAAGGCAGAATTGTGCAGGCTCGTAATTTTAACGAATTAGTTAGGAAGATGGACATTGCGGATCGCCGTCCAAAACCAACAGTTGATGTACAAGAACCAGCCCCCGTTCGCAGAAATGCACCCGAAATACGAAGAGAACTTCAAGATTTAATGAATGCGGAAGATTTTGACGAGGTTGGAAAAATATTAAAGATAAAAGGAAATGACTTTCCTATACAGGGTTACGAAAATCTTCGAAATGAATGGGATGAAGGAGAAGTCGCAATTCAAGATGTTGAGGAAAATATTCAACAAGATCTTTTGAATGAAGTTTTTGGCGAGAATTTTCCTGATAAAGGTATGCAACGGAGGCGCCAAAAAAATGGACAACTTATCAGTGGGTTGGAAAACGAAATAGAAACACAACTCCAAGCCCTTTATGACTTAGAAAACGCACCTGGCAACATTGACATTAACGAAAAAAAGCGTTTAGCAGGACGACTTATCTACAATATTCAAGAAAGACGAAAACTTCAGCGCGAAAACATTGTTCTTGCAAACAACATCAATGATTTAGACAATCTATCAACACCATCGTCGGTTCGAAGAATGGACGACACTATTGATAGTGGTGAACAATCCGAAAGCCCTAAACCAAGTACACCCAAAAAACCAAAAGGTGCTGGACGAAAAGTTGACCTGAATCAAATGCTTGACGAAAGATTTTTGGGACGCTATATCCGCGAAGTCGTTATTCCTAATGACCGAATAATGATTATCAACGACCCTGCCAACTTCCCAAATGGTGCCGCCGAGAGGAAAATTAAACGGGCTGAAGCGATTCAAAAAATTAATAGAGCCAATAGTGTTCTAAATAAAATTGAAAAAGCAATTGCTCGCGGTGAACTTTCCAACAATGATTTTATTGAACGAGATGGTGAACAAATCAATATTGCCCGAGTCAAAAAATCCCTTGCAGATTACAAGGGCGCGTGGCGTGAAGTTTTTGACGGCAATGTTTTTGATACCCCTGCCGTACCCAAAGCGCCTGCTCGCCCAAAAATCCCTGTACAACCACCCGCACCTGCTGCGCCTGCAATTGATCCGATAGACGCACCGTTTATCGCACCAGACAAAAAAGATATTAGGAAGGCTCCCGAGGCTCTAAAGCATCAGCCACCAAAAGTAGAACCAGCAAAATTTAAAGCCGAACAAGAACAAATAATTGAAGAAGCGCTGCTTGAAATCAGAGATGCGGCAAGTTTGAATAAATTCAGTTTATTGGTGGATCAAGCGATTTTCAACGAAAACGAAGGTCGCCAAGGAGCGTTGAGGAATTTTCAAAAAGAATTAACAAAGGTAGCAGAGATTCTAAAAAGAGATCCTGGCGCCAATATTGATGCCTTAATTGCTGAACAAAAACGTCAATATATGGCAAATTTTCAGATGCGAGGAGGCGTCGCTAACGCTAGGACGAAACTAAACGAATTAGAAACACAACTTCGTGACAAGTTCATAAAATTAAGAACACCACCAGGTAATGGTGCGGAAGAGAAGGAACGAAGCCGTGTTTCACTTATGGAAGACATTGCTAACATCAAAAAGTCAATTGGTTCCTACGAAGGTCATCTTCAGTTGGTTGATGCTTTGGAGCCAGAAATACGCAAAGCATCTGAAAGAATAAAGCAAGGATTCGTTTTTAATCCAGATGCAACAAATATTCCAAAACCCACCCCTGCGGATGTAAAGAAAAAAATCAAGGATCAAATATCCGCAGCGATTGATCGTCGTCAAGGAAAACTTGCAAAATATTTGGAAGAACGTTACCCCAACGGGGGCGCACAGTTTCAAGATATGACCCCCGAAAAATGGAGAACGCTCAGCCCAATTCAAAGAAATGAATACATAAAAGAGGCTTATAGTCACCCCTTGATCAAAGGCAAAAACGGAAAACTTTACAATGCCGTTGCGTCCGTCAATGGGGGTTCTGTTGAGGTTGTATTTAATGAAATCAATGCTCAAGGACAAATTATTAGGGCACGAATTGGAACATCTAGTAGAAGCATTCGCTTTGTTGGAGGAGAAGTTTACCAAGCCTCAATGTTTATCAGTAGTAAATTAGACAGAGGTGCTGATATTCAAACTATTTACAATCAACATGCTTTTCTTTATTTAAGTAAAATAGGTATTACCAAAGCCAAAGTAAACGCAGCCGATGATGGGCAGTATGTTTGGGCTCGTGTTGGGTTCAAACGGGGATCAGGTTTGGGTAGGGGAGACCTTAGAGCACTTGAAGCGCCTCTAAAGTTTTACGAAGACTTTGGTCCCGGTGGGCTTATTTCCAACGACGCCGAGTACGCAAGGATTAAGTCAATTCTTACACAGGCAGCAGGCGGAGCAAAATTTTCCCACCAAGACATTATTTTTGCGCTAGATGATCCTACTGGTGATAAACCACGAATGGAATATGTGAAACAATGGTTTAAGCCGAATCTTGGATTTCCAGGTGGAACATTAAAATTTGTCGACCAGAAAGTTGGTGGAACCCCTCCGAGGCGACCTCGCCGCGCAAGGGCGCCTCGAGTACCAGCAAACGGAGGAGTATAAAAATGAAACTTACACAAGAACAAAAAGAATCCATCAAAAACGAACTATTTACAACAGTAAAGAACGCCGACACACGTTCAAAAATTATTGCCACCGCTTATGGTTATGCAAACGATAACGGTAAGGACGGAGATCTTGAATCAATGGTTTCCTACCTGATGGACAATAAAGACAAGATTGATGAACTATTTAACGAGTACGCAATGTCTATGCCATATACCCTAGAGGTTGAGCAACCATCAAAAAAAGATAAAAAATAATGGCAGAAGAAAAACTTGATCTAGTTTCACGAGAACAGGCTCTTCGTGTCGCACGCATGCTTGGCTGTCAAGGTGCACATGAAGCCGAAAAGGGTTGGATGCCGTGTGGGTCGCATGAAGAATATGAGGCGATCAAAAAAGGCAAAGAAGAATATCTAAAAGTCCTTGCCGCTAAGAAGAAAAAGCCTTTGCCTAGGATGGTTCAACGAACTAAGCGTTTAGAAACAAAGTCTGATGCATATTACGAGAATCGTGCTGACGCTGTTGCTATTTCTAAGGCTCGTGGTTGTGGTGGTGTGCGTACTGTCCTGCTTGCAGGTAAAAAATATTATGCGGTTTGTAACCATAGGGCACCCAAACGGGGTTGGGAAAACCTTGATGAGAAACCTATTACGGGTATCGCAACTCTGCCGGGTGGTGGACTTGTGTCTGGTTCGTTTTCTGGTAAGTCACTTGAAGAGAAGGGTTTCGTTAACTTTGTTAGCCGTTCAACAGACCCTGATACTTTTAGTGATCCTGAGTCTGCCCGTATCCGTGCACGCAACCTTGGCTGTATTGGTATCCGTCGTTATACGGCACGAGATGGGAAACTTGTTTGGTTGCCTTGCACGAATGTTTCTGACTACAACCGTGTAACAGGTATCCGAGGGGATAACAGTCCTAGGAACAATCCTCGCCGACAAGGTTCAAAATTTGGGAAAAAGGTTTTAGGTACACCCATCGGTGGCGGATCTAACGAAGACGGTGACGGGGACGGGTTCACAACTGGTGGGATTATTGGTGGAGAAGACAAAATCCCAGTTATCGCAAAAATTGATTTGCTTGACACGAATTATAAATTTGATATCCCTGAAGCAAAAACAGAAGCCGGGAAAGAACTACAAAAGATTGTTAATGGAAAATCGTTTGACAGAGAAACACTAATTGGTGCTTTAGGTAAACTTAAAATAAGTATTTACCCTTATTCGTCGGCTGTAATTGAGCCTCAAAAATTGGGGTATAACAATTTTGATGAAATGGATTTTTCTAGTCAAAGATTCAAAGATGCGGTTTACGCTTATCAAAAAGAAAGAAATTTTGCCTTTCATATTGCTCTAGAAAAAAGTTTGAGTGGCGCAACCCTACCAGTGGCAAAAAATTACGAAATTAAATACCTCCCCGAAAGTCCCACTATTTTAAACCCAACAAAACCACACACTTATTTTGGTGATTTACTTACAATCAAAGACAACAATAATGAACATAAAATAAAAATAAAAGACTTAAGTCCACCAAACCATTCTATTGTTAAACCTTCTGGTCTTGCGAGATGGGAAAGAGGTGCGTCAAGTAAAAGAGAAGGGAGCGCCGCCGAGAATTTTCATAAAGAATTAGGTTGGTTTGCATCACAAATAGCAAACATAGTTGCCCCATTTGAGAAGCCTGATAGCAAATGGCGTGGTGTAAGTAGGGGAGGTGCACCAAAGGCTGACGATTCAGTGTTGAAGGAAAATGCACGCAATTTATTAAAAGGTATTGAAATGTCCAAACCTCAACCCACTCTGTGGAGGGGTGTTGGTGCTTCTCGTCAAGCAGAAAACGACTCGGTAATAAAACAATTATCAGAATTAAAAATTGGAGACACTTTTGATGCGCCACTATTTTCCACGACTAGGGACCCTGTAGTCGCTCAAGTTTATGGTTCTATAATTTTCAGGATTAGAGAAGGTGCTAAAGGCGTAAAAATGCCTGCTGGTCAAAGCAAATTTCCTCAAGACCAAGAAGTGATTTCTGGTGGAAAATTTAAAGTAAAATTAATTGAAAAGGTTTTTACGAGAGATAATTCGCGCTTGGAAATAATAAAACGACAACTAATGGATGCTCGCGATTTACCTAAAGACCACCCAATCTACGGATCACTAGTTCATGAAGAACTAATTCAACGATACGAAAAAAAATTGATTAAAGAATCAGAAAGAAAACCACAAGAAGTTACCGTAATTGATTTAATTCAAGAAGGGGTTTTTAGTAGTGGCGCATAAAGGTAATTTTAGTAATTTATTTGTAGAGCCGATGAGAAATAACTCACCGCGCCATCAGGATTCCAAATTGGGGAAAAAGGTTTTGGGTACCCCAATAGGGGCAAAACCTAGTGACGAACTCGTAGACGGCGACGGAGACGGGCTAAGCACTGGCGGAATTGTCGGTGGGGAAGACAAAATACCAGTAGTACCAAAACCAAAACTCAAGAATCCGTCACCTCAACCATTTACAGGTCTTAGACCCAAATATTCTGACTACTTCAAACAATCTTCACAACTAAAAAAAGATTTTGAAAAACATATTGAAGAAAGAATTAAAAAAGGAGATTCAAGAGGGGTAATTTTATTTCGAATGGCGCTTTTTGAGCGAAACAAACCTGCGTATATTGATCACTACGCAAAATTAAGACCGAAATTGATGAATTTTTATTATGAAAAATATAGTTCGGGGATGGGTTGGCAAGCACTTGATATTTTGAAAAGCCCAGATGTACCTAAAGGACCAGGGCGTCCTAAAAAGCCTAGAAAGAAGGTATTGTCTGAGGGTGTCCTTCTGTTCAAGGGTGTTCCTAAAGCACGCAAGAAACCGCCGACAGTAACGAGCACCGATATCAATAACCTTGCTATCCGTGTGCGTCAACACAACGCTAAAGCCAAAGCCACGCAACGGGCCAACCTACGAGACCTCAAAAGTGTGTATCTGCGAGGTCTTCAAGATGGTGACAAAACCTCTGCAAACAAGCGTGTTTCCAAGTTTTTGTCGCTATTAATGTCAGACAAACCAAAAGATGTCAAATATTTTGATGACAATGACCTACTCCCATTAGACCACCCTTGGCGGAACCGAAAAACAACCAAAAAATGGGCAGGATTTGACGACGGCGAGTACGGAATCAAGTACGCCGAAAAATGTTGCCCGCAAGTCGTAAAACGATATCACGCAAAATAAACCCAATAAAAGGGGTTGCATTTCTGATGTTACTTTGATGTTATTCTCGTAATACAGCAAATGTAAGTGGACTAGGTGCTTACCGAAGTCTTAATAATAAAAAAATAAGTAAACACCAACATAAATCCAATTCACTAGGAGTGAAAATCATGTCATTTGACAACAGTCGTTTAACTGAACTTCAAGGCGCAATGCGTGCCAAGATGGCAGAAAACAAAGAGATCGCAGACAACTTCAAAATTGAAGATGGCACTGTTCTCGTATCATCAGAACAGAAGACAGCGTTTGACAAGAACATGTCAGACATTCGTGAAATCAAGAGCCTCGTTGAGAGCCTTGAGACTTTGCGCGATGCTGACAAATGGGCTTCAGAGCCACAAGATTCAGTAGCACAGGCTTCGGCTTACGCAACTTCGTCATTGCAGGAAGTAGTTCAGTCAGCAGGCAAAAAGACAATCGGCGAAGCATTCCTTGCTTCAGCAGAGTTCAAGTCGTTGCTTGCTAGCGGATCAGCAAACATGCCAGCACCATACCGTTCGGGTAACGATTACAGCGTAAAAGATCTGTACTCGGCACTTCCAACAGGTACACCTGGCTCGTTTGGAACCATCCAACGCGATGCAATGGTTATCCCACCAATGCGCACGAAGCGTGTTCGCGACTTGTTCCCAAGCCGTACCACGAACGCCGCGATCATTGAGTACTTCCGCATGACAGGCTTCACGAACAACGCAGCAGCAGTCGCTGAGCGTTCAGGTGATGCTTTCGGCGCCAAGCCACAGTCGTCGTTCACCTTCGTTGGTCAACAGGCTCCTGTTCGCACAATGGCACACTGGGAAGCCGCACACCGCAACGTTCTTGCTGATGAGCCACAACTACGCTCCATCATTGACAACGAGTTGATGTACGGTCTCCGTTTGCAGGAAGATGCACAAATCTTGAACGGCTCAGGAACTGGTGAGAACCTCACTGGCATCTTGAACACTTCAGGTGTGCAAACCTACAGTTGGTCGGCTGGAACATACTCAGCAACAGCAGGTATGTCAGACACCAAGGCAGACGCAGTCCGCCGTGCCGCAACCCTTTCCTTCTTGGCTTACTACGAGCCATCGGGTATCGTTCTTAACCCGAACGATTGGGAAGACATTGAACTCAGCAAAGATGGCAACGGCGCTTACGTCGTAGCAGTCTCTGTTGCAATGGGTGGCGAACAGCGCTTGTGGAGAATTCCAGTAGTGGACACTCCAGCAATTGCTGAAGGTACAGCACTTATTGGTGCATTCGGTACGGGAGCACAAATCTACGACCGTGAATCACCAAGCATCCGAGTAAGCGAACAGCATGCAGACTTCTTCGTGCGTAACGCAATCGTGATCCTTGCCGAGCAACGATTGGCTCTCGCTGTGAAGCGACCAGAGTCGTTCGTGAAGGTAAGTTTTGATGCGGCTCCATCAGCCTAATCATTAATTAATTAACAAAACCCCCGCTCTGACCGCAAGGTTGGGGTGGGGGTTTTGTGTTTTGTGGGATAATGAGGACATATGAAATTCACTGACATCATTGCTGAACAACAGATATCAGTTCGCTTAAAAGCAGAAAAGCAATGCCCTAAAGCAACACAGGATATTGCAACAAACCTAAGTAACCGTGGCAAAGCGATCAAGACAGCAATGTATGGTCCCCTAAATCCTTCTGAACCTAATAATGATTATTGGGGTAAGTTGGCAAAAGAATGGGATGTTGATACTGCGTCAGCAAAAAAACAACTGTGTGGTAATTGTGCTTTGTTTATACAAACCCCGTCTATGAAAGATTGCATGGAAAAGGGTGTTACTGGCGGTGAGCGCAAAGATGAATGGGAAGCAATTGATAGCGCTGGCGAACTTGGATATTGCGAAGCGTTTGATTTCAAGTGTGCATCAAAAAGAACTTGTCGCGCATGGGTTACTGGTGGTCCGATCGTTGAAGAGAAGTCTGCCAAACCATTGCGTGACCCAAAGGGTGGTTTAACTGCCGCTGGTAGAGCGCACTTCAATAGGACAGAAGGATCCAATTTGAAGCCGGGTGTTAAGGGTCCTGCTGACACACCAGAAAAGATGCGTCGCAAAGGATCATTTCTTACACGGTTCTTCACTAACCCTTCTGGTCCTATGAAAGATGAAAAAGGGCGCCCAACACGGCTCGCTCTTTCCGCCGCGGCTTGGGGTGAGCCAGTCCCACAAGACAGAGAAGCAGCGGCTCGTCTTGCTGAAAAGGGCAGACGATTGTTGGAACGATACAAAAACTCTAAAGACAAGGATTAATCATGGAAAGATTTTGGTACGGAGCAACAGTTATCGGTGTTGTCGATGGTGACACCGTTGATTTGATGGTTGATCTAGGTTTCAGTGTTCATCATAAAATTCGTGTTCGCCTATACGGGATTAACACCCCTGAATCGCGAACAAAAGATCTGAAAGAAAAAGAACTTGGGTTGAAGGCAAAGAAGTTTGTTGAGGACTGGATAACTAACCACAAGTGGGTTTTCGTTAACACAATTCCTGATAAGAATGACAAATATGGTCGTGTTTTGGCAAGAATTTATTCGTCAGACAAAATTGATGACCCCAAAACTGCGTGCCTAAATATTGACATGATTCAATCAGGAAACGCAAGAGAGTACTTTGGTGTAGGCGATAAGACTTGGGCTGAGTTCAAAAAGGAAACAAAATAAAATGACAACAGAAAAATCGTTTATTGAGATGCTGATGTCGCAAATTCCTATGAGAATGATTGCCGTATCTAAACCACAAACACCAACCCTTCACCCCGAAGAGCAAGCACTGGCTGATTCGCTAATTCAAATCACTCAAAAATATGGAAAATTCAATCAGGATTACACAGGTGTATGGGCTGGTTATGATGATCCATCAAAAAATGAAGTGGCGCAGATAGGCGTCAAGTGTTCTAATTGTGTTTTATACGAAGGCGGTTCTTCGTGCAAGATAATCTCGCTGCCTGTCGCCCCTGAAGGAAAATGCAGATTCGCCGTTATCCCTGACGGAGTCGTAAAAGCAAAACAATAGAAGGTTATAGATATTTAGAGTTTTCTCGCTCTAACCAATTTATTTGACTTTGAAGTTCGCTGATCTTTAATTTGAGCGACGCTATCTCATCTTGTAACTTGCGTGTAATGTTGTTGTATAGGGCGTTAAATTCTGTTTCGGCTAAAGATGTTTTTTCAAGCATTTAAATATCTTAGTAGACACATAAAGCCTTATTTGACAATATCTCCAACCGACTTTATTGTTGCACCGAGAGAACCCTTCATCTCCTGATTAACCACAGTGGTTATGTTTTTTACTGTTTTGATTTTTTCTAATTCCATCTGGAGTAAGCGAATCCTTGATTCAAGTTCTTCAACTTTTTTGTTTGTTTCCTCTACGAAGTCATCAAAACGATTTTCTATGCTGTCAGCGCCATAAGCCATACTATTCTCCCATCTTTTGCTTTCTAACAAGTTTCAACGCCTGGGAGCATATCTTATCCCATTGTTCGGGATGATTTTTCTTAATCCACCGAATAGCAATTTGAGAACGCTTATTGGCGACAATTTGATGAAACTTGGCCTGTGATTTCCCTATAGGGGTTTTTCTATATTCGCGCATATACTCGGATGCTGCTTCTCTACATAACCGACATCTACACTTAACATTCGTGTATGTGGCGTAAAGCCCGTGTTCTATTTTGTTTGCCATGACCAACCATAAATTGTTTTAAGGTGCATGTTCGCCACATCGTCTCGTGTTGTTGACATACCCGAATACCCACCTGCTAGGGCAAAGATGGCTCTGCGGTTACCAATAAATTCGGAAACAATTTTTTCTCGTTGCGCTATCACTTCTTCGTCTATCCCCTGCGAACCAATAGGGTCAATCCCTGCGTTGTAAATAAACACAGTTTTGTCGGTGATGTAAGGTTCTGCTAACGAGAGGGATTTTTGTACTTCGTCTAGATAATCTTCTTCCCGGTCAAGAACATGTAGATTCGCCCAAGTTTCATTAACTTCAATCTCGTATTCGTCAAAGTAGTTGGTTGATAAATCAATGTGACGAATCAATGATGTTGATTTACCTAAAATCGTGTCTTTAGTTTGCAGGACACCATTGAAGGTTTTTAAAAAGTTCATAGTGCCACCACCGCAATGTGCGTCAAAATCTAAAACTATAGGTTGAAGACCTTGCTCGTATGCGTAGATTGCCGACAGCGCTATGCCGTTGATTGTGCAGAACCCCGCACCACTAGTTTTTGATGCATGATGCAAACCCGAAGAAAGACTTCCACTTCTCCCACCATTTACTAAAACTTGATCAACTGATGCGATCAAGCCGTGCGTGTGTGCACGAGCAAACTCGTAAGTATTGGGACACCATTCAAAACCCTGACTTTGCGATAGTCGTGGGTTGTTGTTTGTTTTCAACGCTTCAACATATGTGGGGTGTAGCCATCTGTTGATTAATTTTTCCGTCTTTGAGATGTCGCTTGTTTTTTCAGGATCAACCATCTCTATTGCTGGTATGTCCTGCAGTACACGAACTTTTGCCGGTGTTTCCGACGCTGTTTTGTTAATTAAGCGAACGATATTGTTGGATTTTCTTGATGTATCAAAGTCATATTTGATAGATGTGTAGTTTTCGTTCCAAAAAACTTTCATTGCTTTACCAGCCTCTTTGTGAATACTTGTTGCGAATTTCCAAAAGAGTAGTACCGAGATTGAAGTATTTATCCAAGTGCGTGACAATCAGAATATTTGGTGCAAAAGGTCGTTTCCCGTGACCAAAATATCCTTTTTCTTCGGGGTGTTTATCTTGTAGGTATAGAAATGCTTCCAAAGGGTCGTTGCCGTTCGCTATTGCTACTCCCCACGCTGTTGCTGTTGAACGGGAGATACCTGCGTGACAGTGCACCAACAATTTGGGGACACCTGCACCGAACTCTATAAGTTCGACAACATTCTCCAAGGTCGGTCCACCGCTCTTCTCATACGCGGTGTCACTAAATTGAACGACTTTGTGAATAGGGTGATTGAAGTCGCTAACTTCATACTTGTTTGGTCCTGCGGTCAAAACCGCGTCATATTCAAGACATTGTTCTCTTGCTTCTTTTAGGTTTCTAACCGTTGGTGGGGTTATTAAGGAGGTTTTCATTGTTTCTCTTTCTTTAGTATTTGTAGTATTTATATTACTTATACCGTAAGTGTAGCCC
>Ga0255072_1000018_pt1 | contig 36907 bp, 54 predicted proteins | sample Colum_Yuk_RepA_8_FD_188461 | JGI IMG/M metagenome (GOLD analysis project Ga0255072, IMG submission 188461) | Freshwater microbial communities from Columbia River, Oregon, United States - Colum_Yuk_RepA_8h | ecosystem: Environmental > Aquatic > Freshwater > River | place: USA: Oregon | collected...
CGGTGGTCTTCAGAGGTGCAGAACGCACTTAGATCTTGCTGTTCGTATGGACCAAATAAAGCCTCACCGTTAAAACGCACTTCAGTATTTCTGATGATGCCAATGTCGTCGTCAGGCTGCTGACGCCAAAGCACAACAAAACATGTCGGAATACGGTCGCTCAATGGCACATAGTCAATCTCAAAACTGCCAGGGATAATGTGCTCTTCAGTAAATCCAAAAACGGGCGTGATGGCAGTTGTTTTTATTGTGTAATCTTGATTGATCGGCAGACGCGGCTTAAGAATTTTTTTACCATTGCGCTCACTTGGGCGGAGCAAAAAACCAATGCTCGTCTCAAACAGCCAATCTTCTAGATTTTGAGATTGTCGCAGCACTCCATTGAAATACAGTCCATTCTCTTCGGTAAACTGTGCAGCCGTAAGCATTGCCGCACTGTCGATCAAAGATGACGGCACCCGATTCGTGGCGTCTAGCAAATACAACGCAAGATCTATAAAGTTATTGCTGGGCCCGTACGTATTATCAATAATCCTTGTTAGCTGCAAGCCCTGCCGGACAAAGGCATGAACCTGTTTGCTCCATGTATCGTCTTCATCGGCGTGCGTGTTTGTGTAACTCAGCGTTGTTATATTCTCGTAGCTACCGCTAGTGCCGCAATACACAGGGCAGTTCCATGGCGTTGTGCCAGAAACAATCGTAGTTGTGTTGCCAGGATTCCAGTTGCCTGCGCGTGCATCATAGGCCTGAGCCCAAGTGCCAACACGGCAGGCACGCTGGAAAACATCGCGAATCTGCAGCAGTGGTAACTCACCTTCACTTAGAACTAACTCAAGATTGACGGTCAATTCATTTGTGCTCGGATCGTTTGAGTATCCAGCCTCTGTAGCTTGTGGACTCACCAAGACTCCACCGATGCCGTCTATGCGCCGGCAAAACACAATAGGGATTGGCTCGCCAAGAACAATGGCACTTTGCTCGACATCTAGGCTTGTTGCACCCTTGGCTGCGTCATCCTGCAGCGGTACAACGCCTAGATTATCCTGCGCGCGAATGATACTAAGCGGCTCGTTGAAGGTGCTCATATTTTCAGCGGAGTGCCGACCAAGGCAGTCGTGTAGTTGCGTGGCGGCACTTGAGCTCCTATAGGTGCAAGGCCTGAGCCAAGAGTAACCTCAAGCAGCGTGAAGCTACCGGAGACAGCAATGATTTCTCCAATCACCGACGCAATCAACGTTTGACCAGCTGGCGGAGCAGCTTGGGTCAGCTTGGCATCAAATTCATATAGCTTGACTTCACACAACCAATTCAAGCCAAGACCGTAGTTGAAAGCTTCAACCGCCTGCTTTGTGGCCGGAATTTCAATGGACAAGTTTGACCCAGGGGCGCCTGCGCTGCCGGTAAAGGCATTGATTACAAATGGATGATAAGACCATGACGCGCCGTCCCATGTCACTGATTGATTGACATAGAAGGATTGCCACCTGTGGTAGGTGTTGGTGCTATCGAAAATGCGCATATAAAGCGCCTGGCTTCTATTGGTTTTCATCGCACTCCTGCGTATCTACGGCCACCGGAAGATCTGACACTGCTATAAATTGACACGGCCATTGATTGCATGGCTTTTTCCATATCAGACACAGTGACGTAATTGGTCCCATCCATTTGTGTCACGGGACCAGTTTGAACATTGATCTGCGCATTGCTCGGCACCACCACGCCACCCTCGGCAAAGCGCGGGATGGCAGCAGGGCCACGCATACCAGCCATCCAGTTGGCCGCAAATTTGCCAGCCTTAGACTGCGGCACAATATATTCAGGCTCTCCTCCCTCGCCAACCATTGCCAAAGTAGGGCCATTAACGACGCCACCCTCTGCGAAGCGTGGCAACGTCACATTGCTAATTGTTGGGATGCTAACTCCGGGCACCTTGTTGGCCGCTTGAATTAGCTTGTTAATCCCAGCGATTGCCGAGTTGATGCCTTTCTCGACAATGCCAATAAGAGTGTTGAACACGCCCTTGACAACATCAGCAGCAGCCTTGAATGGTGCAATGATGAAGTCAGTGACTCGCTTAAAGGCACTCTTTAGCGAGTCAACCATAGAAGACGCAATCCTTTGGATCGGTCCGACGAACTTATCTTTGAAGAAATTAAGGCCCATTTCAAAGGGCTTTTTGATAAGGTCAAATATCTTAAGCCAAGGCTTGAGATAAAAATCAATAACAACTTGGCCCAACTTTAAGACTGGCTCAATAAAGACTTTCTTATATAAGCCAGCTATTTCGACAAAGACTATGCCAATGCCTTTGAAAGCGTCGATAATTTTATCGCGGAAGGCATAGATGGCTATGCCAGCAGCAACAGCAAGTGTCACCCATCCAACTGGGCCAGTAAATACCGCAATAAGAACCTGGCCAAGACCAGTCAATCCAGCGACAAGGGGGGCGATCGCACCAGCCCAGCCGGCAATCACAGCAGGGATTCCGACAATCGCTGCCGCGATACCGGCAATAAGCGGGCCAAGTGCAGTGAACACCGTGATGATCGCCGTGATTGCAGGCGCCAGTGCAACAAAGGCGACCGTGAGCGCAGCTGCGCCAGCAATGAACCCCTGCTGTTGCGGCGTCAGCGTGGCGAACCACTGGCCGATCTGAGCCAGTGTGCCAAGGAAGCCTGTCAGCACAGGAACCAAGGCTGCGATTGCGCCAGGCAATGCTGCACCAAGCTGCTGCGCCATCTGCGTGATGTAAGGCAAAGCAGCCGTGATGGCTTGATTAAATGGCCCTGCCAGTTCACGCATGATTGCATTGATTGCATCGTTGAACTTGTCAGCAGCCTGCGCCATCTCAGTGGTGATAGTGGCTGAGTATTGGCTCATGGCTTCGCGGCCACCGTTCAACATCGGAATCAGGTTGGCGCCTGATTTGCCGAAGATCTCCATCGCCAATGCAGTCTTTTGCGCACCATCTGGCAGCTTGCTGAACTTATCGGCAATGTCGAGCATCACCGCGTCAACGCTGCGAATCTTGCCGCTTGCGTCCGTCGAACTAATCCCAATAGATCTGAGCGCTTCGTTGGCTTTAGAAGTTGGGTCAACAATCCCTTTGGAGAGCTTGCCCATGGCTTTGGCAACTTCATCCAAGCTGCTGCCACTATCTTCCGCTGCGGCTCCAAACTTGCTTAGCGCTTCAACGCCAACACCAGTGCGTTGGCTCAGATCGTTGAGGTTGTCTGCTGCATCAATCGCATTCTTGCCAAGCACTGCAAGGCCGCCAACTGCAGCAGCACCAAGACCGGCGATGGCAATGCCGGCATTTTTGGCCATGCCGCCAAGCTTGTTGAACGCACCACTCAAGCCGCCGGCCTGATTGTTTGCCTTGTCAAGCGAACGAGTCAAACCATCAATCTGGGCCAGACCGTCAACCTTGGCCCTGATCGTCAGGGCAGTTGTCATGTCCAGCGCCATGGCTATTTCTTGCGCTTGTTGACTGCTGCAACCACTGTAGCCTCGATGATCTGCAGATCACCTAGAACCTCGGCTGGATCAACGATCTGCAGTAGATCAAACACCCACCGCACGGCGCCATAGTCGAGGCCGATCATGGTGCCGGAATCAGTACGCCATTGCGTCTGCACCTTTAGGAACACACGCACGGCTGCCCATGCTTCTGGCTCCACCTCAAAGTTGACGGCCGCCTTGCTCGGTGGTGGTTCGATGCCGAACACAGCTGCATCCTTTGCTGTGTCGTCAACCTCCATGCCGCCTAGCCAATGCTCAGCGGCCCCGATCAGTTTTTTCTCTTCTGCTCCACCAGCGACTCAAAGTAGGCGGCAACCAAAGCGCCGGCCATCATTGGCACATCCAGCAGTTGCGCCTTTACCGCATTGCTGAAGGGCACGGGCTCACCATCGCCATCGATGATTCCATCCCAGCCAACCAGGATCTCATCGGCAATGCTCTGATCACTGACGCCCTCGCCAGTGTCTTCACCCTTTTCGTTGGCCTTAACGCGCAGCTGCACCTCGCGCTGAATCTCGTTGATGCGGCTTTGTGCCAGCCGCTTGAACTCAGCATCAAAGGTCTGCCGCTCTCGCTTCCCCCCATTGGCCGGGAGCTTGATGCTCACCGGCCAGGTATAGGAGTCTGACTGCTTAAGGACAAATGCCACGCGGATCAGGTGAAGACAATCTCCATCTCATCATTGCCCGAATCGGTCGGGGTGGCAATGTATGGCAGGGTCAGCATCTGGATGCCGTCTTCATCGCTATAGGACGGGTTGCCCAGATCGATCTGATCAGCGGTGAAGGTCACGATATTGCCAGCGGTCTGGCCGTGCTGGAAGGTCAGGTTTCCAGTGCTGCTGCCGGTGGCATCGTTAAAGAAGTTGTGAGCGCTGACCGAGACGGCCTCAATCATCACCTCACCAGCAGGGGCGCGGTTGGTGATGATCACTTCCTTGGTGCAGCCCACCAGCTCGCGATAGACCAGCTCATTGGCCAGTTCCATCGTGAAGCTCTGAAGGCAACCGGCATAGCTGAACACCTCGAAGCCAGTGGTGTTGCCCTGCTTGAACACCACCGGATCAGCTTGATTGGCGTAGGTGGGGCTGCTGATAGCCGATGCGGTCGGGGCGTTGTAAATGCCCGTGAACTCGAATGCAATGGTGGGGATCTCACCAACGGTGCAGTTCAGCGAGAAGGTGCCGCGGCAGCCGGTGGCCTTGTGCAGCACGCCATCGTTGTTGAAGTAGATCGTGACCGAGCCGGGCGAAGCGTTGCTGTTCGGCGTATAGGTGACGCTCGTGCTAGCCGATACGGTCTCAGTGAACGAACATGCTTTCAGCAGCGGGCCATATGCCGGGGCAGTGCCAGCAGTGCCAGAACCTGCAAGCTCCACTTCAAAGTTCACCAGCACACGGGTTTGGGCTAGCAGCTGCTCGGATTGGCCGAGGTAAGGGCGGATCAGCTCACGACTTACGGTGTCAGCCTCGAGGGGCGTCACCTCGATATTGCGCACCAGGATGGCGTTGGCGCCAACAGTTGGCGTAGGGTCGACGCCATAGGTAGTCTCGATTTCGGCCAGCAGCAGCTGGCGGCGGGAAAGCAGCGGCATGGCTTGGCCGGATGGAATCTTTCAACCCATCGTAGCCGGCTCAGCTGATAGTCAAATTGGTGACTGAGGTGCGATAACGCACAAGATATTCGCAGCCAATCACGCCAGCCGGTTGATCAGCTTCCACCATCTCGAAGCTCACCGATTGCGGTTGCACATCAATCGCATATCCGCCGAGCGTAAGATCGGCCATCATCTTGGCGTGCAGGCTCTCAATGATCGGATCAGCCGTCTGATCCGGCACCGTGCCACGCACGATCACCGCGATCCGCACGGTCAGGCTCCAATCCAGCGTGGGCAAGCTGGTGTTCTGCTGCGCTGTATCCGAGATCGGCTCGATCACAAGTGCCGGGCTTTCGCCGCGGCTCAGTGGTTCCACCCTGCTGCGATAGATCCTGGTGCTAACGCCAGTTGTTCCGGTGAGCGCCGTGCGGATCGCCGTCAGTACCTGTTCGCGCTTGGTAGTCATGGTTATGCCGAGGCAACCTGCACCAATGTGCAGATGATGCCGGGGATGCTGGGATGTGCCGGGCTACTTGATGCCGGATCGGCATTTATATAGGCTGCCACATTGCTGGTCATCCACATCAGCTCAATGTAGTCACCACCTACCAAGCCCAGCACAAAGTTCACGGTGCCGATAACGTTGCCTTCCACGCCTCCATGGCTGGAAATGACACTGAATTTGCTGTCGCTTGCAGGCACATCACCACTGCTACCGCTGTCGTTCTTGCGCAACCAGACGTTCACATCATGGATCTGCGCGTCACTATTGCTGAACTGGATCGAGAACGTGAAGCTATAGATTCCCGGATGGTCAACCGTGATCCGGCTGTCCGAGACGATTCTTACGCCACGGCTTGTCAGATCAACCTGTCGTAAAAAAATCGGATAGGCAGTGTTGATCGCCGCCGCAACTTGTGAGGTCGTATCCCAGAACGATCCCCAGTACCCAGGGCAGCCGTGGTACGGCAGCTTGCTCCATGGCGTCAGACCATTGCCGATCTTCAGATTCTGCGTATCACTCTCAAGGCCAGGCTCTCCTGCCATCAGCACAGGATTCAGCGCTGCCCATTGGCTTCTGGTGTTGACCTTGAATGGACCGCTCATGTCTTCTGCAATCCGAGTTGTACGAATTTGCCGTCATCCATGAGCATGGTCTCTCTGACGGTATAAGCAGCCCCATCCACAGTGATCGAATCGCCGCGGATGAGACTGCCGAAGTTTGAGGTTCTGGCCGTCAGCGTGTAGTCAGTGCTAAGCACCATTCCATTGCTGATCACCTGGCTTGGCATGTCCAGGATTCCCTTCGCAGTAACGGCGCCAGCAGTGCAGCTGACGCCGAAGTCTGCGAGGAACACATCCAGATCCTCAGTGAACGCCATGCTCAGCTGTACTTCTTAGAGCCAAGAGCCACCACGGAAACGGCGCCGGTGCCGGTGCCGCCGGTCACAGTGAAGAGCACGCGAACGTAGCGACGCAGATCGTTGCTGTTCAGGTAGATCTTCTCTTGGAATGCGGTGTTAGCAGCAGCAGCGGTGAAGCCGCCACCGGTCACATCCACGAAATCGCCGGAGGTGGTGGTGTTGCTGTGCTGGATCTTGGCGGTCAGGGTGACGCCAGAGCCGGCAGCAGCTGCATCGATGATGAAGGCAACGTCGCCCTCATAGTCCACGAGATCAACGTTGGCGGGGGTGCCAGCGCCGGTGGATGCAACGACTGCGTTGTTGTGCAGCTCGAGCAGATCGGTCTTAGATCCGAGGTTGTGGATGGTCATGATTTTGCCCTCCGTCGGGGGGTGGTTGGTTTAGGTGCAGGTTGAGCGATTGTCTCAACTGCGTCTACTACAGAGGCGACAGCCTCAACAGCTTTGCCGATACCGATCAGGAGTTTGGCGTCAGAGGGGGAAGCCTCTAGGACTTCCCCGACTTTCACCACCCGGCCCGCCAGCATCGTTTGCCGTAAGACCTTGATCAACATGATCAGAGGGTGTTGTTGCCGCGGCTGAAGGATTCAGGGTGACGGACGGCAATGTCCACATCCTGCATGGCAACCACGCGCACGGTGCCAGAGGTGCTGTTGGTGTAGGGGTCCACCATCAGATCCAGGCCGGAGAAGTAGCCGATGATCAGGTCAGCGAAGTTGCCGAACCACAGATCACCAGAAGCAACTTGGTTGGACAGCACGCCTTGATAGCCGTTCACCTCGTTGCCTTCCATGACGAACAGGCCGGAACCTGCGTCCTTGGCCTTGGTCTTGAGGCCGCCGCGCATGGCAGCGTTCATCAGGTAGACGGGGCTGCCGAGCAGGGCGTTGGCGGTTGCCACGTCGCTTTCCAGTGCCACCACCTCAGCGAAGGTAGGGGTGTCAGCGGCGAAGTCCTCGGTGCCGATGCCGGTGGTGAGCTTCAGGCCGAGGGGCTCGCCGTTGGAGCCGGTGCCATAGAGACCAGCCAGGTCGATCTTGAGTGCGAGCACACGAGCCAGGTCGGTGCGCACCATGTTCTCCACATCGATGGAGGACTGGATCATCAGGCGGCGGCTGTAGTCAGTGAAGGCGGCCACAGTCTTAGGAGTCAGGCTCACCTGATCCACGGTCTGCTGGGATTCGGTGGGGGCACCGGACTCAGCAACCCAGTAAGCAGTGCCAGCGCCGGATTGACGGGGAATGGCCACGTTGCCGGTGAGACCGGTCAGCACAGTGGCGCCGGCCTGATCCAGAGCGGAGGCGTTGCGCAGCAGATCGATGAAGCTGCCAGCATCCAGCTCAGTGGCAACCAGGTTGCCGCCAGCGGTTGCAGCGCCAACGTTCAGGTCACGGCGCAGCACATCCTGGGGGATTGTGATGCCGCGGGACTGACGGCCGAGCTTCGCAGCAGCAGCTTCAGATGCCTCGATCTCGAACGCAGCAGCCTCGCGAGCGGCGCGGTCGGTCGGGTTGGCCAGATAGTTAATGGCACGCATGAAAGAGAAGCTGCGGCTCTCCTTCTCAGTCAGGCCGATTTCAGCGGCGCTCATGTTCACAGGCTCCTGTTTGATGTCGAGGTTGTCGAGCACAGCAGCGCGAGCCTCGTCGATAGAACGACCAGACTCGATCAGCTGGCGGCCGAGATCGGCCATACCGTGCTTTTCGGTCAGTGCAGAAATGCCAGCGATGCGGGAGCGCTCAGCCTCAGCGGCTTCGGCCCGCACCACTGCCAGATCAGGGGTGGTGTTTTCCATTGCAGGAATGGGATCAGGTGTAGGTGCTGCCGAGGCAGCTTGCTCGGCCTCTAAGGATCTGCCGATCCCGACGCCGGGATCAGCCGGCACCGAGACAACAGAAACCTCATAAGGAGACCAGGCAGTGGCAACAAAGTCACCGCTGCCGCGCTCCTCCATTTTGTCAATGGAGTAGCCAAAGGAGACATTCCGAAGAACGCCATCCTTCACATCGTTCAGGACTTCCTGAGCGAATGGATTGCGGCTGAACCGCACACGTGCATAACCGCGGCGACGTTTGCCATCGATATATGCACGCTCCACAACGCCGATCACTCGATCAGGGTTGTGATTAAACAGCAGCGGTGCGCCATCATTCAGGCGGCTGAGATCAGCGGCATTGCCCTCGTGGCTTAAGATCTCGTTGCCGAAGTAACGGGCAACCGGATACTCAGAGCTAAAGGGAAACTCATAGGTGCGATCCTCAACCTCATCGAAGGTTGTGATCTCAGCGCGTTGGTGGCGGCCGATGCCTGGCATCGCACGCAGCTCAGCGATCTTGCGCAGCGTCGAGAACTTATGGCCCACCAATGTCTCGGTGGCCTCCCATCCATCCTCGCCCTCGCTGTAGATCCGAATCAATGCAGCCGGATCTTCAGCGCTGGCTTCAATGCTGAACTCGGTGTCAGGTACGCCCAGCGTGCCCTCGCGCATCACGTGCTCGATCCGGCCGCGGGCAGTGCCACCGCTGGAATCCCACTGCACAAAGTCACCCTCAGAAAGCTCATCAGGCTCAGCACGCAGCACGCGCTGCTCGCCTGTTGCCTCCTCAAACATGATCGGTTCCATCTCGTGCTCGCTCAGCCAATCACGCGCTTCGGATGGCGTGAACTGCTGCGCATCAAACCGCACTGCTTGAATCTCGCTCTCGCCTTCCTTGATTCCGTAGATGAAATCAATCCCTTCACCGCCGGCGCCATTCTCCCGGCGCAGTTCGTCGTACTGATCGGGATCAGTCAACCTCGCGGCATGTTCATTTGGATAAGGGCGCGCCTCTTCCATTTGTCTATCCTGCAATGCCTTGATTCTATCCGCCTTCTCATTCGCCCAACTCTGCCCAGCATCACCACCCCATGCGGCCCATGCGACGCGGCCGGCTGATGGATAGCCATCCTCGCCGGGGCTGAATCCCTCGCCTTGCTTATCAACCTCATGGCGTGCAAACCATGCCGCCATCGTGATCACTGTGTCAGGTGACAACTCATCACCGCTCAGGATCTGACGCGCCCTGGTCGCGGCAACCTCAGTGCCACCTGCTTTGCCATCAGCCTTCCAATCGCGATACCGCTGCGCCTCTTCCCTCATGCCTTCAGTAGGCATTAGGTCAACCTCAGTGCCGGCAACAGTTGCCATCAGTCCTCAGGCCCTTCGAGCGGATCCTCGAGAACTGATTCCTCTTCGTATTCCTCTTCATCCATCGGCGGTTCCGTATCCTCAAACGCCGGCTGGCCGCCCATCGTCACAGCAGGCTGTGAGCCACCACCAGCATTCACCTCACTCGGATCGGTGTCGAGAACAATATCCATCTCATCCAACATCGCCAACTCAGCCTGACGCGCCATCAGCACATCATCGAGATCGCCACCCTGCTCGCTGATCACCTGGCCCAACGTCTTGAAGCCACAGCGCACTGCATCCTTGTAGGCGTTTACTTCTTTCTGCGGATCCACCCATTCCCAGCTGCGTGGAATCCAGCGGCTGGCGCGGTAACGATCCGGGTTTGTCTCATACGCCGGCAGGTTCAGCTCACCGCTCAGCACCGCCATCTCGAGCCAGTTCTCGTAGACCGTCTGATGGAAGTTCTCGATGAAGAACCGCTGCAGCACTTTGTACGTGTCGCGCTCCTCGAGCAGGCTCAGCCGGCTGCTGCTGTAGTTGCTCTCTGAGAAGTTCTTGCTGATGCTCTCGAAGCTCACGCCGACGCCAGCCGCCACAGCACGCAGCATCGAACGGGTGAATGGTTCCAGCTGGCCATCCGGTGCATTCAGATCCGGCACTGTCACGCTTTCGCCCGGTGCCAGATACTTGAACACACCAGGCTGGAAGTCGCTCACGCGCTCGTTCTCGTAAACCTCATCGCCAATCAGCTCACCCTCGGGCGATTGGATGAAACCCATCAACGCACTGCTCGCCCTGGCCCGCACCACCTCGGCTTCTTCATAGCCCTGCAGCATGTGCAGCCGCATCAGCGCCGAGGCGAACCACGTCACGCCGCGCGTCTGCCCTGGCCGCTCCGGCAGGAAGAGGTGAATCACCTCATCAGCAGGCACGCGCACACGGCGGCCATTAGTCCGTGGATTGCCCGCATACGTGTCACCCGGATGGTTGGCATAGAAGTGATAAGCCTGCGGCCGCAGGTAGCTATCCACCTCGATGCCCATCCGCACAGTGTTGCCTTCCTTGGCCTGCGGGATATCGTCGTCGATCAGGTAATCCGCCTCGAGCACCTGCAACGCGAACGGGACGCGCGAATTCCCGAACGGTTTGCGGATCATCCGCACGAACACCTCGCCGCTCTCCGCCAAGCTGCGGCACAGCAGCCGCTCCATATCGTGGAAGCCCAGCAGGCCGCTCACATCACAGCGGCTCTTGTGCATCCACCGCTCCCATGCCTCGTGGATCTGGCCATTGATCGCCTCATCCAGCCGGCCGCCACGCAGCATCCGCACCTGTGACTGGTGCTTGATGCCGTGCCCAATCACATTGTTCTGGATGCTCCGCAACGCTTGCCGCGCATAGTCGTTGTCGCGGCACAGCTGACGCGCACGATTGCGCAGCGCCTTGAAGCTGCTCTTGATTTCGCTGTCGGCACTCGTGCCGCTTGTCACCCAGTCAGCCGTGAGCCGGCTAACCCTTGCGCCTTGATACGCCCGCGCACGTGGCCGCATCGGCTCAAAACCCATCGCCTTGAATAGCCGCGTCCGCAATCCCATCAGAACCTCACGAATAGGTTGTGCGGATTGCCCAGGCCGTTGGCGATCAGGTCCGCCATCTGCTCGCGCTTCACCTCAGCCTTCAGCTTACTTTCGCGTTCCATCAGCTCACCTAGATCCAGCTTGGTGAAACTCCGGCTGCCGATTGTGTATTGCTTTGCGCCAGCGCTAACAATCGCCCGGATTGCAGCCTGCACTGCATCCAAATCAATCTGCGCTTGCGACCGCCCATCAAACGCACCAGGCGAACCGGCATATGACAGCGCTGCCTCAATAGTCAGCTGGCCAGCGCCCAGCGTCACCTTCTCACTGCCGGCCGTCGCAATCGCCTGCCAATACCACTGCCCAGCATCGAACCCAGCGCTCGTGCTAGCAGCGATGGTGAACTCCCATCCAGTGCCATAGGCAGTGCCCACCACCGTGGCACCCTCGCTTGCAGTGTTAGTGCGCAGGTAATACGTCAGCGTCCACGTGCCGCTGCTGATCTCATTGCCGAGATTGTCGACGCCCGCAATATCACGCCACTTCACCGTGTCGCCTGCCCTGATTGTCGCGGGGATGTTCACGGCTACCAGTTGCCAACAAAGCCAGGCCCAGCCGCTGCCGGCTGTTGCTTCCTCGATCTTAGCGGTGCTTTCTTGCCCTCTTCCAACTGCACTCTCAACTGTTCCCACATCGTCGCCTTATTCATCCTCCGCCCATAGATCAACATCGCCGCATAGCCATACACCGCACAATCCAACGCTTCATTTCGATCACCCGCTTTCTTCACCCACTCCCTGATCGGAAAGCCCCGGTGATACCTGAGCGCCTGCCGCTCACTCGTGAGCTGCCGGTAGTACTCATCATCCGCGGCCAGTCCGAAGTTCAGTCCGCCCTTTGTCTCGTTGTGACGCAGCCGGCCGAACAACGTCGTCTTGATCGTGTCGGTGCCCAGCTGATACAGCGTCACCCCACGCTTGATCACCCGCCCGCGCCAGTTCACATCCACCTTCGAGCCCTTGCCCACAGCCGGACTATTGCGTCTGCTGCTGCCCTTAATCGCCACCACGCCTTGGCTCACGCGGTCACGCACGTAGCGGTAAACCTCGTGCGTGCAGTGGCCGCCAGAGTCCACCGCCACCTGCGCCAGCTTCAGGTGCCGACCGCTCTCCGTCTCCCATTCAGTAGCGATCACCTGATCCAGTTGCTCCCATACCTCCGTCTGGGTCGGGTCGCCCATCAGCTCCTGATGCCACACCAGCCATCCGGTCTCGCCTTCACCCCAGCCCCACACACTCACCGCTAGCCGGTTGTCCTGCACGTCAACGCCAGCCGTCAACAGCACCACACCAGCAGGGCACACGCCCGGCTTGTAATCCAACCGCCGCGCCATCAATCCATCGGCGCTCACCTTCGCCGCGTAATCCTCCTCCCACGTCTCCGCCAGCCGCGTATTCACAAACGACTTGAGCGCCGGCGCATCGCCCTTGGCCCGCAGGAAGTCATCCACCAGCTGCTCCCAGCTGCACCACCCCAGAGGGCTATACAGCCCGCTCAGATGAAACCCAGCCGTCCGCCCATTGCTCGGTGCTGTCGCCCGCCACTCGCCACCACGCAGCATTGCCGGCTTGTGCATCTCAGCGAACCGCTCGCCGCAGTGCTCGCACTGATACCTCGCGCTCTCCGGCTTGCCCTCATCCCACTTCAGCTGCCCCCACTTCAACCACTCCATCGCGCCACACGCAGGGCACGGCACATAGAACCGCCGCTGATCGCTCCGCTGATATTCCGCCTCGATCCGGCTGAAGTCCTTCACGGTCGGCGTGCTGGTGAGCAGGATCTTCCGCCGCGCGAACGTCGTCGTCCGCCGCTCCGCCAAGCTCACGGGATCACCCTCCCCATCCACATCAGCAGGAAAGCCGTCCACCTCATCGCAGAACAAATATCGGCACGGCGCTGATCGCAAACCCGTCGCGCTATTGGCACCAGTCAGCAGCATGATCCCGCCGCTGAACTCCTTGCTAAACATCGTGTTGCCAGAATCCCGGGCCCTGGCCGGCGCGATCTTGGCCGCCAAGCACGGCGTCTCCGTGATCATGCTCTCAAGCCGCTGTTTACTCAGCCGCTTCGCCATCTCCACCGTCGGCTGCACGCACAACATCGGCCCCGGCGCATGGTCGATCACATACCCCAGCCAGTTGCTCCCCGCCTCCGTCTTGCCCGTCTGCGCCGCAAACATCATCACCACACGCTGCACCGGGCTCTCGCTGCTCAGGCAATCCATCGGCTCACGCAGGTAAGGCGTCCGATCCGTCCGCCATGGCCCAGGCTCCGCACTCGCCTTGCTGCTCAGCTTCCGATACCTGTCCGCCCACTCACTCACCGTCAGCGGCTGCTCAGGCCGCAGGCCCTCGAGGAACCCATCGCGCCATGCATCAGCCATCACACAGCTCCACAAGCGCCGCACGGTGCTCCTGCGTCAGCACCTGATGGATCACCGTCGGATCCGTCTCGCCCGCCAGTTGGTGGCTCAACCGATCCGCCAAGTTCGCCAGCGCCTCACGCACACTGCGGCCCATCTTGAACGCCTCTTTCTTCACCTCATCAGCAGGCACCAGCTCACCACGCTGCTGCGTCACCTGCAGCTTCGCCAACTCCGCCTGGTAGTGCTCACGCCTCGCACGGCTCTCATTCAGATCAGGGATTGCATCATCCGGCAATCCCTCAACGCGCCGCTTCAGCTCAGCTGCATCGCGGGGTGGTTCCACCTCAATCGGATCAGCTCGCCGCACCTTGCTGTTGTGCGTCGCCCTCGTGTTCTTGTCCCATAGCTCAATCGCAAGATCACGATCCAGCCAGCGTTTGCCATCCTTCTCCACCACAGCTGCAGCAATCCGCGCCTTGCTCGCAGCCGTAACCGTGCCCTTGGCGCACCCTTTGATCGCCGCAAACTCACTAAACGTGACTAGCAAGCGTTAAACGCCTCTAATTCAGTTCAATACTATGGAATTATTGAACTCTCAAACTGGGATTGGGGTGAGATTACTGAGATCCCCTGCGCCGCAATGGGTTTGAGAGGTTCAGCGCCTGACGCTAGAGGATTCGGGTGCGAACGAACGACCCACACAGTATTGGCTTGGAAGGACCCACGCGCGGTCTCGCGGCGTCAGCGAGCGGTCGCGATGGCCTTGTCGAGCGCAGCGCTGAGTGCATCGTTGAAGTTGCGGGCGACGATCTTCTCTCCGATGTCTTGGATTGGGAAGCGGCCTGTGTATCGCGGTGCTGCTGACGCTGCGATGAAGTAAGGGAAGAGCTGCTCACGTGAGCGGCGATAGATACCAGGCGGCCTGTTGCCACCCTTCGGTGTGCCGACAAAGAAGCCACCGCGTTTGTTAGTGGTGCTCAGTCCCTTGCTGATGGATCGCAGTGTCGCGAGGCTGACGTTCCCTGCGTCTGTGGTCTTGACCAGGGAGGTGGGGACCAGGGTGGTGCCAGGGGGCAGTGTGCCGTCGTTGTCAGCGCCAGCGAAGTAGCGCTCAAAGCCTTTGGCTACACGCTGCCCACCTTGGATGCCGTAGCGCAGGTAACGGGCCCTGTTGCGGCCTTGCTGGTTGTTGGCGAAGACGTAGGCGGTGAGTGTGGACTTCTTGGCCTTGTCGACCAGGAAGGCGGTCTGCGTGAACTTGACGGGCCCTTGGAAGTATTGGCGGGTTGCGCCATTGAGAGATGTGCGTGCCTTGAAGGCCACGTCGTTGAGGGCGACGGACGTGGCGAAGGGCAGTTGCTTAGCGACAGCCTGCGACCACCTCGAGGCTTGCACGAGGCCCTGCTGATCGATCTCGAGGGTGATGGCCATGCCCCAAGGGTAGGCAGCCGGAGGTAGGCAAATCGCGAGGGTGAGTCAGTCTCACCTGTCTCAAATGAGACGGATTTGAGACTTGCCAACCCTCCAACCCGTGCCTACCTCCCTATACCTTTTCCTTTTTCCCCCTCTCCCCTCCCCTCTCCTCTATTTATATATACTCTTTATATAAGGATAGAAGGTAGGAGAGGGTAGAAGACGCCATGCAACGCAATGGATCTGGGGTTGCCTACCTCAGCCGTGAGGTTGGCAATAGACCCACTTCTGGACCCCATCGCAGAGTTTGCGTCGTTTGACCAGTCCAAGCTCTCGGAGGATGGAAGCGATCTGCATCTGATCAGCGCGAGACTGGCGCTCAACGGGCTTGCCGATGGCGTCAGTAAGCAAGATCTCAGTGGTGATAGGGGTTCCGGCGTTTCTTGGCGATGCAAGCCACGAACGCACCGGAGCGAGCCAAGGTGATTCAACTAGGTAGGCAAGGTTCGCTTCCGCGACCTGGCGCTCCTGCTCTCGGGGTAGGTGATTGTGCTCACCGTTGCGGTATGCGGCGACGGCTGCGGACCAGATCGCATCACGCTCAAGCAGCAGGCCATCCACCTCGATCATTCCCTGCACATCAACGGGGATAACCCAGAAGCGGCGGTTACCGGTGTCGTCGATCAGGAAGCCGGTGTCGCGGTTAGTGGAGCCGACGATGATCGAGCGGCGGGGGAAGTCCTCCATTGCCTTGCCGTAGGGCACGCGATAGGAATCGGTTTGGCGGGATAGGAAGGCTTTGATCTTGCCGGCGTGGTTCTTGCCGGTGATGCGGTCGATCTCCCCCCATTCGTGGATCCATGCCTTGCCGACTAGGAGGAGATCGTCTTTGTTGTTGATATCGCCTAGGGCATCAGAGAAGAACGGGCCGCCGAGGTTGCGCCAGAAGGTGGACTTACCGCAACCTTGTGGACCCATGAGGACGCAGGCGGCATCGTGCTTGGCGCCGGGTTCATAGATGCGGCGCACGGCTGCGATGAGGGTGCAGCGCAGCATGGCGTCATAGAGCGTGCCGGGCTGATCACCGGGGCGCAGGTAGGCGGTGCTGAGGTGATCGATGGAGACAGGGGCGACCTGCTCGGAGACGCGATCTAGATAGTCGCGGACGGGATCGTATTGGTTCTCCTTGGCCACGAACACGAGCGCATCAGCTGCAAGTTCCTTGCCGACCTTGATGTTGAGCTGAGCGAGTTCGAGGTAGTAGTGCTCGAGATCAGTGATGGCTTTGCCGTCTAGCTCGACCGATTGGTTGTAGATGTTGAAGCGCAGGCGACCTGATAGCTGCTGGCGCAGGAGGGTGAGCAGCTCATTGGTTTCGAGCTTGATGGGCTTTGCGCCGCCTGCCGTTGCGGCTACATCAGGGGGCAGGACGGATTGGAGCGCCTTGATGGCCTGCTGACGGGGCGAGATACCACCGGCGAGGTGGAAGAGGGTGCCGATACCAACGCCGCCATGGTCGGACTTGAAGGATGCCCATTTGGCTTCGCATTCGCCGGGCTTGAACTTGCCGGATGCTGCAGACCACTGAGCCCAGTCAGCGAGAAGGGCATCGTTGCCGATGGAGTGCAGTGCCATGCCGACCTTGACCCATTCGTCGTAGTCATCAGCGATGGAACTGGGGATGTTGGCGAGGTATTGGCGAGCGCGGTCGGTGTCGTCTGTGGGTGAGGTGGGCAGGAGTGGAGGAGTTTCGATGGGCCGCTGCATCTGCTGCAGCAGGATTGATGGCGCTTCGGCTAGGGGCAGGTCACCAGGGGCGCGGCCATTGAGCCAGCGGTAGGAACCGGTTATGGGGTGCTTGCCGAGAACGACGGATTGGCAGCCAGTCCAACGCAGTTCCAGCTGCTCGCCTTTGATGCTGCTGCGCAGCTTGGTGGTCTTGATTCGATCCCAGAAGGGTTCAGGAACGCGGTAGATGATCTGAAGGCGACCATCACGGCCAGAGGTGACGGCCCATGATTTGGGGAGTTGGCGAAGGGATGTGCCGATGGATTCGAGCACCTCGGATGCGCCGAGGCCATCGTGATCGACGAATAGGAGACCACCGGATGGTGGACCGGCCAGGACGCCAACGGCTACGGCACGGCCGGAGGCTAGTTCGGATTCAATGCCGCGCTTAGTGAGCGGGTGCTTCTGCCATTCGGGTTGATATGGGCGCTTGTCGTTACCGACTGCGACTAGGGCCCATGAGTCAGGGATGTCTGTGAGTTGATCGACGATGGCGGCCACAACGGCTCTCGGTGGGTAGCCGGCAGAGTGTGGCGACAGTTAGCAAGGTTGGCAAGTTATCTCACGAGATCGTTTGCGTCTTGGACTGAGCGAGCGATCCCTGCGATGCCGCCCGATTGCTGCACGGTGCTGAGCCATGCGTGCTGCTCTGGGCGGACGCGGCCACGCTCCGTCTTCACCTCGATACTGGTGAACACGGCTAGGCGCTGGCCGACCATCTCGGGCGTGATAGTGATGGTGCGCCAGCCGATCAGATCTGCAGAGCCACGTGCGAGGCCGAACTGAACGGGCCGGCCGGTGCGCGGATCGGGCAGCGATCCGACCTGATTGCGGAAGAGCCGGGCATCGGGGTGCGTGCCGAGCGCGAGACGGATGCGCTGCTGCAGGTCGGTCTCAGCATTGGCCACGGTGATGATCCAGAACGCGCTGCAGAGGAATCATCGCCACCTGCGGCACCACTGCATTGCCTAAGGCCTTGAGACGGTCCACCCGACTGGATAGCCCATCATCTCCTCGACGAAGGATGGGTTCAGATAGGTAGCTTCGCCAGTCGGAATTGAGGGATCGCGGAGCATTGCCCCAGCGAGGCCATCCCGATCGATCTGCGATGGCGGCAGGGTGCTGTTCTTGCTGTCGTTGACCGTTGGGGTGGGCAGCATTCGATCCCGCACAGTGGTCGCCAGCTCCCGGCTCTTGGTGTCCGGCCTGGCTCGCGCCTTGTCCCTCCCCCTTTCGCCGTCTGCCGCCTTCGGTGTTGGCAGCATCCCGATCTTTACCGCCATCTGCAACAGTGGCCTGCCGCTGCTGTCTGTGCTCCTGCTGTTCTGCCGTGATGTCACTGTCGTTGGCGTAGGCAACGAGCCACCAGCGGTCTCGCTGATGGCAGGCTCCCACAGCACTCGCCGGAATACATGTTCACTCCGCATCAAACCCTGCTTCGGCCAGTTCTCCGAGAACGGTTCCCAGTCCGTTAGAAGTGATCGCTGCGACGTTCTCCATGACGACGTAGCGGGGGCGAACTGTGCGAACGACTCGCATGAGTTCGTAAAAGAGACCGCTCCGAGTGCCTTGTTTGATGCCGGCTTGCTTGCCTGCGGTGCTGATGTCTTGGCAGGGGAAACCTCCGCAAACAACGTCAGCTGTTCCCGCTGCGGGGAAGAAGGTTGAGATGTCGCCATGGATGGGTGTGTCGGGGAAGTGCTGGGCAAGGATGCGCTGGCAATAGGGCTGCCATTCCACAAACTGCACGGTCTGGAACCCGCCGAGCCAGCGTGCGGCAAGCGAGAAGCCACCGATCCCGCTGAAGGTGTCGATGATGCGGAGGGTCATCGCTGCGCGTTGCTCCGCGCATTGTGGACCTTCCACGCCCATGCGGGGCTGTAGCCGCGCTGGCGTGCGATGGCCATGAGCTCGGGCAGGTTGCGGGCACGGCGGCGCTCAGCCACACGCTGACGCACGGCCTCGCGGTGAAGCTCCTTCAGCTCACCGGCCACCTGGCGCAGCTGACGTGCGGGCTGGATCGGCACGGGTGTGCCGCAACAGGGACAGGCCGGCTGTGGCGCGAAGGCCGCGAAGCAGACCTGGCAGGTGCGCACGGTTGGCGCTGCGGGACCAGATGATCGGCTGCGCTTCACCACACCATCGGTCAGGCTCCACTCGCGCAGATCATCCGGGAAGCCATGGCGCGGCACGTTGCCAACGTGATCGAGGATGATCGCGGCATCCTTGCCTGTCGCCGGGCGCAGCACGCGGCCCACCTGTTGCAGATAGAGGCCGAGTGATTGCGTGGGCCTGAGCAGGATCGCGCACGATGCTGCTGGCACATCGAAGCCCTCGGAGACCACATCCACGGTCACGAGCACGCGAATCACGCCAGCGGCATATTGCGCCACTACTGCATCACGATCCTGCGTATCGCCCAGCAGCAGTGCTGCGCTGATCCCGGCTGTCTTAAACGCGTCACACACTGAGACGGCGTGCGCCACATTGCAGCAGAAGGCGATGGCCTGCTGCCCAGTGGCCAGGCGCTGATAGTGAGCGATTGCATCGCCGGTGACCGTGGGGCGATCCATGGCAGCTGCTGCCTGATCGTTGGCATAGTCACCAGCACGGCGCCGGATGCCGGATAGATCAGCAACGACAGGTGGCGCATAGATCCGCGCGGCAGATAGGAATCCCCAGAACACAAGATCAGCAACGCTGGGCCCCATGACCAGATGATCGAATGCCTCGCTAAGGCCGCGGCCATCGAGCCGGCATGGGGTAGCTGTAACGCCTAAGCGGTAGGCATCAGGCCAGTGCTCGAGAATCTGGCGCCATGAGCCTGCAGCTGCGTGGTGGGCTTCATCAATGATCACGAGCGATGGCTGCCATTCCATGCGCGAGAAACGGCGCACGAGGGTTTGAACTGATGCCACCTGCACCGGGTGATTGGACGCTGGATGGCCAGCGGCGATGATGCCGTGATCGAGGCCGGCCCATTGCAGCTTGATGGCGGTTTGGTGGATCAGCTCACGACGATGCACAAGGATCAGAACGTGCCGGCCACGTGCTGCAGCTTGTGCGGCGATGGTGGCGAGGATGACCGTCTTGCCGCCGCCAGTGGGTAGGCATAGCAATGGTGCCCTGGCGCCCTGCTGCATGGCAGAGCGTAGATTATCGATGGCTTGCTGCTGATATGTGCGAAGGTTCATAACGGCAGCTCCAGCTGAGTGCCATCTGCAGGTTCGCCATGCATGGCGATTTGCGCCATGGTCAAAGCCCGGCGCTGCTGATGGTATGCAGGTCGTGCATAACCGAGTTGGTATAGGTGCAGATCGTTCTGCAGCAATGCCACGGCCACTGCACGCCACGATGGCGCACGGCCGGATGCTGCCACCTTGGTCGGCACTTCATCTGGGATCTCTTGCGAATAACAACGGGCTTGCCACGTCCGCACGTATTCCGAGACTCGCTCGGTAGCGCATCTCCCAGGACTGAATGGCTCTGTCTGCTTGGTGGTTCGCCAGAATCCGTTGCTCATTGGTCAATAGCCCCCAGGCTTGTCGTGTGATGTCTTCAGGGCATCGCAAGGCGAGAGCACAGGCTGCGTGCCCAATCCATGCCTTGCGGTTCAGGTTGTAGTCAGTCAGTGCATTGATGCAGCTGTTGGGCCACTCCACGGTGACCCGTTGCATATAGCGCCCGTAGAGGCGGTGATTGCCGGTGAAGATCACGGCCCGTTGCAGGAAGAGGCGGCGATTAGCCACCTCGCCCCACATGTTGAAACCGATCTCTTCCCAGCAATCAATTGGTAACCAGATCCTCTTCAGCTTCACGCTCGAGATCCTCCGTCACGTTGTCGATTTGCTCAACGTCCCATGCCTTGCTGAAATCTTTACCAAGGAACAGGGATGCAAGGCCGGTCACCTGCTTAAGGCGCAGCAGCTCATCAGGGCTCATGCCGATGTGATTGCAGATCCATGCGTCGCCTTTGCCCATTTCGATCAGCTCGGCAACGATCACGCTCATCAGCTCGATGTTGTGCGAACCACGAGCGCGGTTGTGACGGATGGTTGATGCCATCCGGTCGTGCAGCTCTTTGCGGAGCACAACCACGGGCAAGCGGCCGCCTTCACGTTCGCGGATGCGCTGGCTGTTCTTCAGCGTCAGGTATCGGTGGAAACCGTCAACGACCACATATAAGTCGCGTTCGGCGTCATGCACAACAACGACAGGCTGTGTGTAGCCATCTTCCCAAATTGATGTTTCGAGTAGTGCCATTTCAGGCGGCGCCACAGAGTTGGGGTTGTAATCGTTGGCGGTAACTTTCTCGATAGGAATACTGCGGACAGAGTAGACCGGGGATCGCCAAGGGTAAGAGTCGTTCTCATCGTGGAGTTCGTCGCCTTTTAGAGGTGGATTGAAAACACAGATCAGTGTTGTGGGTTCTAAGGCTTCAAACGTGTGAGCATCGTGCTTGTCAAGCACGTAGGTCACATCAGGGCCAACCGCGATGATTTCTTGCGTTGCTTCGTTGATCAGCAGCCCTTTGCCGCTGACGCAGTAGCAGGTTTCGAGGTGGTGCTGGTAGTGCCAGCGGTGGGGCTTGCCAGGGTGGATAACGGTTTTGGTCATGCTGTAGCCCATGCCGTCAGTTTCAACGACAAGGCGATGGCTGGTGAAGCCACCGCGTGGGCATTGCACAACGCGGTCGTCAGGTAGTTGGGTGGCGTTCAGGATCTTCATTTGGCGGAGCGGTTGAGGACTTGGCTGTACTTGCGTTGGATTGATTTCTGGCGGCGCTGCTGTTCTTGCGTTGGCGCCAAGCCGAGGTACTTGCAGGTGTGGTCGTTCTTGAGAACCGTGATGGCAAAGCGCTTCCACGATGTGACCATGCTGTTGTGACATGGCAGATCATCTAGATGATCGGGTGGTACCTTGATCACAACACGGCGCAGGTTGTTGCCGCCGTGACGCGTGGTGCCATTGATGTAGAAGCGGATGCCAATACGGCCAAGAGCTTCAATGATCGATTCAGGAAGACCGCGCCCCACCCTGCCCCAGTAGCGGATTGATTGGATGAAGCGCTGCTTAAAATTTGCGCTTGATTGATCGGGGAGGGTAGCGAGCAGAAACTTGACAAAGGATTTCCACGTATGGCCAGCGGGCAACCTGAAGGATTTGTAATCAAGCTGCTTGCCGTAGGTGGCCATGAAGTTGGCACCGCCGACTCTGGCGCAAAGCCTCGCCCAGATCTGTGGGTCGATTACCCGATACATGGCGAGGCTGGATTTGGACTCTGACATAAACGGCGAGGCAACTCGCATCTTCTTGATGGGGATACCAGCCATGTAGAACACGTCATAGAGCTTGTTGTAGTCCCAGCCGAATTTTGCGTTAGCGGTCCAGATGTCCTCTGTCCGCCAGTCATAGATCGGATAGCAGTTGTAGGTATGGGCTGTGTTCTTCTTGGTCCACATCCGGCCAAGCATCGTCTCCTTGTCTTGGTTCAGGATTGCCCTGAAACGGTTGAGTGATTCAACAGTGCGGATACCGATCAGGTTTGCGCACGGCTCACCCTGGCTATACCACTCAGCGAACATGTCCCAGAAGGTGGCGTAGTCCATGTTCTCAATGAACAGGCCACCAAATGGATGGTTCTGCAGGTTGACGATGTAATCCTGCTGCGGCATGGGGCGAATCCAGCGATGGCGGTCAGCCTCGCCCCAGCACTGCCAATCGATCTCGTAAGAGCTGACGGTGCAGGGCAGCGTGATGGGCAGGCAGCACCAATAGATGTCGAGGATGTCTCGATTGGCTTCGAGGATGCGATGCATGAACTCCTCGCTGTGGTTGTAGTTGGCTTCGTTGTCCATGATCTGGACGCCAACCTTGACCGACAGCCGCCTGTCTCGTATGTAGTCGCAAACGAGATTAAGGAGAACGCCGCTGTCCTTGCCGCCAGAGAAGGAGACGTAGACGCGCTTGAAGTTGGCAAACACGAAATCCAGCCGCTCAATAGCGGCGTCGTAGACGGATTGTTCGAGGTACTGGCGCATGGTTCGTGCCGTGGCCTGCCGAACCTAGCAGCATCTGGCCGCAAGTGCTAGCATCTGGGGGCAACTCGCTACGACTCATGGAGAACGCCGACTATCACCGGCATTGGGCGGTGAGCAAGTCCGGCCTCGATCAGATCGCAAAAAGCCCCCTCCATTACTGGGCCCGGTTTTTAGATCCTGATCGAGTTTGGCCTGAGCCAACGCCAGCCATGCGCCTTGGCACTGCACTTCATACGCACGTGCTTGAGCTAAGCAAATGGGACGATCAAATCGCCGTTGCCCCAAGCGACATCAATCGGCGTACTAAGGAAGGGCGTCAGCAATGGGCAGCGTTTGAAGCAGCGGCCAAGCGCAAAACGGTAATCACCGCCGATGATGCGGCGCAGGTGATGGCGATGGGTCGCGCAGTGATGCGCCATCCTGCTGCTGCAATGCTGCTGGGCCTGCCGGGTAAGGCGGAGACCACTCATATGTGGACTGATGCCAGCACCGGGCTTGAGTGCAAATGCCGGCCGGATTGGTTGACCGATGACGCCAGCATCGTGGTGGATCTCAAGACCACCAAGAGCGCCAGCATTCAGGGCTTCAAGCGCAGCATTGCGGACTACCGCTATCACGTGCAGGCCGGTTGGTATCTGCACGGCATCGAGCAGGCCACCGGCAAACGCCCGGATCAGTTCATCTTCATCTGCGTCGAGACGACGGCTCCCTATGCGGTTGCTGTCTATGCCGCCGATGCGGAGATGATCGAGCGCGGCCACGATCAGGCAATGCGCGATCTAGCCAAGCTGGCGGTATGCAAGGCCGCTGATCACTGGCCGAGCTACAGCGATCAGATCGAAACCATCAGCCTGCCGGGTTGGATGACTGGCGCCACTGGCCAGCAGCAGGCAAACACTGAAATCGAGACCTATTAAATGGACGCACAATCAGCCATCACCACCAGCCCATCGGGCTCAGTGTTCTCTGGCATCCAAGCATTCGAGGATGCGCAGCGGATCGCTAAGGCCCTGGCCAGCAGCACACTGATCCCACCTCAGTTTCAAGGGCAACAGGGTTTTGCCAACTGCCTTGTGGCGCTTGAGATCGCCAACCGGATGGGCATCAGCCCATTTCTCGCGATGCAGCATCTGCACGTGATTCATGGCCGCCCCAGCTGGAGCAGCAGCTTCATCATTGCAATGGTGAATGGCTGCGGCCGGTTCAGCCCATTGCGTTTTGAACTGAGTGGCCAGGGTGACAGCCTTGCCTGCTATGCGGTCGCCAAGGATCTCGCCAGCGGCCAGGAGCTTAAAGGCCCCACCATCACGATGGCGATGGCCAAGAAAGAAGGATGGGCCACCAAGCAGGGGTCAAAGTGGCAGACCTTCCCGGAGATCATGATCCAATACAGAGCAGCTTCCTTCTGGGGGCGTCTGTATGCCAGCGATATGTTGCTCGGGATGCAGAGCCAGGAAGAGGTGCTCGATGTGCAGCCTGTCACCGTGACGGAAACCAGCGTGGCGGATCTGAATGCTGCCATCGCCCAGCCTGCCCCTGCACCTGAGCCTGTTGCCGCACCAGTGGAGGCCGATCAGGATGAGCTCTTCTGAGTATCTGACTGCGCCCCAGCTGGCAAAGCGATGGGGCTTGCATCGCGACACGTTGAAGCGTTGGCGTGATGCCGGCAAGGGCCCTGCTTATTTCAGGACGCCCGGATTCGTGCTCTATCCCCTGGCCGAGGTGGAGCGCTACGAACAGGCCAACACCATCACCCCAGGACAATCATGAGCTTCAAACTGAACCTGAGCATCTTCAAGAGCACCAAGCCTGATAGCAAGGTGGACTTCAGCGGAATGATGAACGTGAAAGTCGATGAGCTTGACGCGTTCTGCGCTTTCGTGATGAGCCAGACGCCTGATCAGTACGGCTCAGTCCAGGTGCCGATCAGCGGCTGGAAGAAAACCAGCCAGAAGGGGCTCGCGTATGTGAGCGCTGTGGCGCAACCGCCGCGTGATTGGGTTCCACCTGCCGCCCAGGTGACCGCTGCAGCGCAAAGCCTGGCCGCGGCCACCGATGGGGTGGTGGTTGAGATCGAGCCGGACCTGTTCTAGGGCCGGCCCATTAGCTCGCACTCAAGGCGTGCGATCTCATTGACGGCCTGCTGCAGCAGCTGCTGCTGATAGCAGGCTTGTTTGAGCAAAGCCGCTGCCATGAAGCCTGCATCCTCGCTTGCGATGAGGGTGCGGGCTTGTTTTTCGATCTCAAATTGCTGTTCTGGCGTGAGCTGCACGCACATCCACTCCCCGAAGTTCATTGTGCCATAGTGACGGGGTACAGGTTCAGGTTACCTATGGAGTGCCCGCGTTGCGGTAGCAGTGAGATTAGGGCGATTAGCACGAACGGGAAGGAAGCGGACAAAGTGACGCGCCAGCGGAGGTGCGTGCAGTGCAGGCACGTTTGGTACACGGTGGAACTACCGGTACACGTGGCAGTGATCGGCTGGCAGCGCACGCCGGATACCAAGAAGAGTGTGCCGGTGCTGCGCGTGCCGGTGGATTTGGCGGTCGGCAGCCAGGCGGTGTGAAGAACTGTCACAGGGCCCTAGCAGGGTGAACCGCCGGCGGGGCATACTAACGGCACGCCCGCAAGGGCATCGCAACCAACCCATGATCACCACCACTCTCTTGGTGATCTGGAAGCTGCTACTACCGCTGCTGTTCGTAGTGGCGGTGATCGACTGGATCACAGCTTCTGATGATCGCCGCATCCGCATCCTGCGACGCACTGGCCTCAGCCAGCAGCAGATCGCAGCCCGTCTCAATCTGTCCCGCTATCGCGTCCGCCGGGCGCTTGCCTCATGATTAACCGCATTAACAATGCCATCTGTCTGCTGATCGCCGCGGCCGTGTTCGCAATGATCGGCATTGAATCCGGCGCACATCACAGCCCCACCCACTCAGGCACGCAGCAGGTGGTGCGCCATGACTGAGCGCCGCTTTTACTTTCAGATCCGCTCCGCCAACGTCGTTGAGTGCATCTCAGCGCATAGCCTCACCGAGGCCAAACTGATCGCCGCCGATACGTGGCTCCCTTGGTGGAACCAGATCGAATGGCTGAACCCTGAAACCGTTACCGATCCGAACTGCCATGGCTGAGGTTGCTGCATTCCAGTGGCGCACTGATCCTGAGACCCTTGGAAGCTATGGCGAGGGCATCAGCCGGCCACGCCATAACGCCCGTGTGCGTGATTACAAAGTCATTGTCTACCCCAAGAGCGCCCAGCCGCTCGTTTGGTACACGCGTGCCGAATCCAAGGCCGCTGCGCAGAAATATGCCCGCAACCGCTGGCCAGATGCCGCTGCAGTGGAGGTGGAATGAGCACCATCCGCGACCGCATCAATCAGTTGATCACAGACTCGGGCGCATACCAGCAAGGCCGGCAGGATGAGCGTGAGCGCCTGCAGCATCTGATCGATTTCAGAATCCAGCAGCTTCGTGCCATACCCCGAACTCAGCAGCTCTGCGCTGAACTGCAACACATCTCCCAGCTACTTGAACCATGAACGCCCGCATTCGATTGGATCAGCAACGCGCCAACATGATGGAAGCGCTCTACCAGCGCAGCGGCCGTGATGACCTGCCATACGGTCACCCATTGCGTTGCACCTATACCGGCCTCTGGGATGAGTTCGCCCGTGATCTGGCCGCCAATTTCCGTGACACGTACTACCCCAATCTGCTGGATCGCGTGGTGCGTGCCATGGATGCAACCGAGTCAGTGATGACACAGAAGAATGCGCAGCAAGCCATCGAGGCGTGTCGCCAGCAGCTCCTTGGAGACAAGTGGAAATGAAGCTGACCCCGCAGAACGCCGTTGAGATCCGCGAGCTATACGCCAAGGGGCAGACGATGCTTGATATTGCGCTCACCTATGACATCAGCGTGCCGCACGTGTGCGACATTGTGAACCGCAAGAAATGGAAGAACGCCGAGCGGCAGGTGGTGGCATGACCGACCCGATCAACCCACCGCACTACCGCCGCGGCCCAGTCGAGGCGATTGATGTGATCGAGGCTGCGGTAAGCGATGCGCCCCATATGGTGCCCGCTTACCTGCAAGGTCAGGCGCTGAAATATCTGCTGCGCATCTGGTGCAAAGGGAACGCCCTCGAGGATGCCCGCAAGTGCAGATGGTATATCGAGCGGTTGATTGCCAAACTGGAGGGATGATGCAACAGCTGCCGGGCCTGAATATCCTCGAGCGCCTTGCGCTTCGGATTCTCACGCGCAGCCGCAACACCGGGCTAGTGGTGGTGAAGCCATACGGCTACCCCTGCATCTATGTGGCATCTGATGGCACTGATCCGGTTGCGGCGTATGTGACCGATACGCCAAGCGAGCCGGCCAGCATGTTGCTCGAGCGGATCTATCACCAGCCAGCGGCAGGCGAGGTTGAATGATCAGCCTGCACGGCGGCCGATTGTTGCTGCTGTGCAGTCGCTCAGATCGCACCTGGCACGCTCGAGTGATTCTGGGCCCCAAGCCAGAGCATCAGATCGAGATGGATACCGGCGCCATTCAGCTGCAGTCAGCACTGTTGAAGGCGCAGCAGTTCTACCAGGCTGCACGCCGCAAGTTGCGGCCTGCTGAGCCATTGATGTGCTGGGATTGTCAGCAGTGGGATATGGGCAGGCAGCGCTGCGCTTTTGAGTTGCCAGAATCAAAGAGAAGCGGCGGCCGTTACGCGGCCAGGTGCGAGTTGTATGTTCGGCACGGAAGTCATCAGCCGCACTGACCGAGACGGCGGCTACATCGAAACCCTGATGCCAGTGCAGGGTGAGGTCTACTACCGCAGCTGCGTCGGTGGTGTCTGCCGGTATAGCTCCGACCTATGGCAGGCCGAGCTGTATCTCGATCATCTGCTGGCCCGCTGATGCTACGCGATGTGCTGATCCTCATCGTCGAGTATTGGGCGACGTGCCTGATCGCGCTGTGGGTGTGCAGTCGCATCCTGCCCTAACCATTGCGCGATTGCCCACTCTCCAAGCGTGGTCCAGAAGGGCTGGGCGCGATACCAATCGACCCATGGTTTGTGCCCCTTGCTTGAGTTGCACGCCCAGCAGCAGGCAACCATGTTGCTGCGCACCGTGAGCCCGCCGTGTGCTTTCGGGATGATGTGATCGAGCGTTGGCGAGCGGCCCAGCTGATCGCCGCAGTAGGCGCAGCGGTAGTTCCAAGCTAGGAGAATCTGATCGCGTGCTGATCGCCGTGTGATCAGGCGCGTTTCTTCAATGTGATGGCGATCCAAGGTCTGGCGGCAGAGGAACGCAGTTCACCTCGATGTCGATAATGTCGTCATCGGATGGGATGAACTCAGCCAGATGGCTATAGATATCAGCAGGCAAATCATCCGGCTCCGTATCAGAGCGGATGATCAGCTTGGCGGAGATCTCTAGGTAGAACGCCCGCATGGGCTGGCCGCCGCTTGGCTAACGGTAGCGGTCGCCACTGAGTCTCATGGGATTACAGAATTGCTATGGGATTGCAGCGCAGGATTCGCGCTACGGTCTCGCGCATGACATACATCCTTCGAATCGGCCCCTGGCACGTCGGGCCATTCCCCAGCCACACAGCCGCCAGCCACTTTGCTGAATCACACGGCTGCGATGATTACACGATGATCCCAATGGATGATCCCGCCGAAGCGCCAAACAAGATCTATCGCCTGCGGATGGGTGAGTTGGTGCATCCCATGAAAAAAGCGCCAGTTGCTCAGGCCGGCGCTTAGTGGACCTTTGGCTCTCCGATTGAACGCTAGCCCTTGGATGCGGTGACGCCCAGGTCTGCGTTATATCTTCCAGTTTCGGCGTAGCTGCGCTCCACAGTGCCGCTCACGAGGATGAACTTCATCTGCCCGATCTTCATGCCGGGCCAGATGCCGAGCGGATGCAGTCTGCGTTGATTGCAAATCTCCATCGTGAGTCTGCTGCCATACCATCCCGGATCACACCAGCCGGCCTCAGCATGGTCCCAACCCTCGCGTGCGCGGCTGGACTTGAGCACGAACTGAGCGCCGATGTGGTTCGGTAGGTTGAAGATCTCACGGGTTTCAGCCAGGAAGAACTCGCCCGGCTGGATCAGATATGGATCATCTGCCGTATGGCCGAGGATATCGACCACCTGCAGCTCAGGCGTCTCTGCCACCTCGATCATGATCCGGCTGCCTAAGGTCACATCCAAGCTGGCCGGGTTTAGCAGCTCTTCATCGAACGGCATCACCATGGCGTGCTGCTTGCACAGCCGCCGGATTTCATGATCAGGAACGAGCACTCGATTGCACCGTTAGGATTTGGGTGCCCCAGCGGGTTGCCGCCCCTGGAGCGTGACCACCTACCACCGATAGGCGATGTTTGAAGTATGGCAGCCCGTGCCTGGCTCTGATGGCCAGTACGAAGTTTCAAACCGCGGACGTGTTTGGAGCAATCGAACCAACCGGCTACTCCGGCTTTCTGTAGCAAACACTGGCTATCACCAAGTCAACTTGGGTGGATCTGTGCGGCATGTTCAACGACTTGTGCTTGAAGCCTTTGTAGGACCATGCCCTTATGGGCATGAAGCTTGCCACGGCAATGGTATTAGGACAGACAATAACTTAAGCAATCTTCGATGGGATACGCGCAAAGGAAACATGGCAGACGCTTCAAAGCATGGCACAACAAACCGCGGTGAGCGTTGTCCTACTTCAAAGCTAAAGCGCGATCAGATACATGCAATCCGAGCCGCAAATGGAACACAAAAAGAAATAGCCGCCAGGTTTGGCATATCACGCGAACATGTTCGAGATATACGGTCTGGCAAAAAATGGGGATGGCTTCAATAGTCCCAGACCACCTTCGGTCGGCCTTGTCTGATGCCGGTGTGGATGAAGCCACGCGGAGCGCCTTTGCCGGTGCTGTAAGGCCAGTTTGCGATGCACCAAGTCTGCAGCCGGTTAATGTCCACCCCCTCGATCAGCCAGTCAACAGCACCGACGCCCGGAGCGTTGTAGAGATGCTCGCTATTTTTTGCGCCTCCCACTGAGGCGTTGATCTGAGGGTTGCGATAGCCGCTGGTGATGATCACAGGTTTACCGCCGAAGTGAGTCCGAGCACGCTCTAGGAAGGCAGCCAGCTCAGCGGCCGTATCCACCTGATGCTGATGCTCGAACCGCCTCGCCTCTTGATCCAGCGCGAACTCACCCAGCCTGATGTGTGGCGTGATCCGTGCGGTGAATGGGCTGCCGGGGCGCAGCTTGGCGGTCTCCGGTGCAGCCGCGGCCTGATGCTTGCCCCATAGCTCGCCCTCAGCGCGGCGGCGGCGCAATAGTCCAGCCTCAACTGGGGTGCCAGGGTTGCGGTACAACTCGAGCGCTGCTGGCACTGCGGCCCAATCACGCTCACGCAGGCACCGGCTGATGGTCTCGAATCCAGCGGATCCGTAGAAGCCAGCGCCGAGGTTGTAGGCGAAGCTCACCAGCGCCGAGCGCTGGTTGTCATCCATCACATTCCAGTGCGGGATGGTGGTGCGGAGCTTGTCAGTGATGCGGTCGATCTCAAGGCGCAGCAGCATATCGGCCTCGATCACGTTGATCTTGTCGCCACGCTTCACGGCATTGCCGTTGCTGTAGCGCGTGGTGCCATAGCCGATGGTCCACGGATCGCCACCGCTCAGTGGATCGGGGTATGCCGAGAGATGGCAACCCTCGAACTCCTTAATCAGCTTGATGGCCGCGGCCAGATCAGTTTGCTTGCCGTCTTGGCTCCACGTTTGAAACCATGCGCGGTCTCGGCGCATCGCGGCGTTGTAGCCGTTGGCGGAGAGATCGGACTCGAGCTGCTGAATCGCGGCGGTCTGATGCGGCTGGCCCTTGTAATACTTGAAGAGCTGCTGCAATGAGATTGGCGCGTCGTTCGCCATGATTCAGCGGCGCTGCTTTGGGAACATCAGGCGCAGCGCTTGAAATAGCAGCTGCAGCCAGCTGTTGGATTTCAGAGGGCTGATGGCAATGATTTCAGAGCCAGCGGCGACGATGATCGCGACGATGGCAAGAGTGGTTGCCTGTTCCATTGCTAGCGGTTGGGTGCTGCCTCCAACCTAGAGACCCGTTGCTCTACCGTCGATAGCCGGCCGAATGTCTCTTTGCGATCTTCCTTGATATCAGTGTGAAGCACCTCAAGCTGTGATGCGATGTGCTCCACGGCTGAGGTGAGACGGATTACGGCCTCGCGGGCCTCATCAGATTTGCGGCTGAAACCAGCAGCACCCATGGCGGCAACTGATATAGAAGCGCCAGCAACGGCGGCGATGACTTCGATCATGGCGCCATGGGGCTACCTGTCCAGCTTACCGACCCTGACCGCGTAAGGGTTTCTTGCCGCGGCGGCGTGGGCGTGAGTGCTGGCCGAATCCAGACCGTGTAGTTTTCGGCGGCCCTGGTTGGTGATCTAGGCGGGCTGTGCCGGTTTTGGATTTTACGGCCATCAGTTAGCCCAGGGAACGCCGGCTTGCTTGGTAGGGTTGCGCTGCTCGTTGATCTGGTTCAGCAGTGCCTGGCCGATCTCCAGCACCTTGTCGCTGCCGAGGGCTTCCTTGACCCACTCGATCACCTGCTCCTTGGTGAGATCGGCATACGGGATCAGATTCTCAGGGCGCTCAAAGCCGATGGAGCCATAAGCGCCAGCGGAGTAGGTGCCGTCATGCGCATCGACGGTGTAGTGAGCGGTGTAGACATAACCATCGGCGGTTTCGCGCTCGAGGTTGGCGATGTTCCAAGCAACCGTAACGGTCGGTTCAGGTGCAGGCGCGGCTTTAGCCATGGATGAGGTGGCGATGTTCCAGCTTATTGGTGGGTGCAACCTGTTGAACAGGCCGGTTGCCCGCCTAGTGAAGGTGACTACTCAGTTAGCCAGGTGGACACTGCTCGGATAAATGCCGTCATCTGACCGTTCTCGATTGCTTCTGTGACCGTGAGGTTGTCGGTCTCAGGCCCCCACCAAAAGGTGGCAAACTCATCGAGGTCATCGTCGGTGTGCTGCAGTTCAGACATAGAAGTGGAAGCGGCTAAGAGGGCGGATAAAGCTGATTGATTGCATCACGAATGAGAAGAGCGTCTTCCTTGCTAAGGCTTAGCTTTGTCTCACCCACTTGATCCTTGTCGTCGTGATACTTGATGGTGAGGCCAGAGCCAGGCTCTACGTCGTACTCGGCAGCGCAGTCTTCAACTGTCCACCACCACTCGGATTCAGATTGACAGCGTTTGATTGTTGTTACGGGCATGGGTGATTAGTGGTAATGACTAGGCGGTGTGCTTTTTCAGGAACTCGACCAGCAAGCGATGCGCTTCACCGGCGTCAGCAATGAACTGACCGTTGTAGTGGAAGCCTTCCTCGTCAACACGGATGACTTCCTTGCCACGCTCGCTCAGCGTGATCTCGGAGCGGTATTCTTCTTGGGTCATGGTTTCTAGGGAACTGTGGCCAGGGGCAGGAGGTGCAAACTCGCTGCCCCACAACTTTAGGTGAACGAGGACTAGAGGAGAAGGGGCTTTGCTCAAAAACGTGTCTGGCTGACAAAGAATGTGCCTGCCAGACTCATGCTGCGCAAAACCAGTATCGAAGGGGACTACTAATCAGGCTTTTGAGGCCAAGCAACAGACTCAGGAAAACCCTCTTGAGAGCTTATGTCCCGAAGTGCTTGCCGGTAGTCACGCCATTCGTCAGTGAGTGTTTGGTCAGCTAGTGCCCGCCAATCGCTTTCAGTAAGTAGACGATTGCGTTCTTCGCGAATAGAAGATGCTTTTTTTGTGACTTCTTTTGCTAAATACTCTTGCTGCTCAATAAGAGCTTGCGCTTCTTCCTCCTGAGTAAATGGAATGATGCCGTTTTCTGTTGCGTGGTATAAGGTCATTTTAGGATTGCCTCCTTAGATTTTGGTGACGCCAAAAAGCCTAAAGGTGCCGGTAATATTACCAGTACCTTCGGCCTTTATCCTAAAAGCATTTACAACCGATGTTGTGTCAACAGATGTCGTGTACCTGCCATACACTATTGATCCGCTAAGATTGAATGAAGAATCCGAAACTACTAACTTTCTTGTTGTAGCATAAGCACCATAAAGAGAGACTCTGAAGATTCCTTCACTGTTTACGCCAGTCCAGCTTGTGATCTTCAGTTGTCCATTGACTTGTGAAAATATTGCGCTTTGGGAAATAACCGCCCCAGCATTGCGATAACCGGTGTTAACGTAGCTAGAACCACCATCAGTAGAAACGAAGAAGTGCAGCTCTCCGCTATTCTGCGAAAAGTTGTCGATGCTTATAAAATAGTCAATGTACGAGGAGCTGAATCCGCTTGTAAAATCAACTGTATTTACTGCACTTGCGGTGATTGTTGAAAGTAATGTTAAACCTCCAGAAGGCGTCGCCCACTGCGGAGCTGCACCAGAACCTTGCGACGTTAGAACTTGACCGGATGAACCATAGTTAGCGCCGGAAAGACCGAGGGCTCCAGTGCTGGCGATGCGAAGCCTCTCCGTCCCTTCCGTCGTCACCACAAACCGGCCATCGCTGCCGGTATCAATCACTTCGGCGGATGTGTTGCCTTCCTCAATCTTGTCAGTGTTGCCTGCCGATGGAGTTGTCCAAGTCGGCGCAGCGCCAGTTCCAGAACTCGTCAGAACTTGCCCGTTGGTGCCGTAGTTAGCACCACCCAATCCGATCTCACCATTTGCTCCGATGCGAATGCGCTCAGAGGAGCTAGTGCTGATGGCTACTTGATCTGCGCCAGGTGAATAAATGCCGGTATTGGGATCACCAGTAAATGTCAGCGATGGTGCAGATGCGCTACCAAGCGGCACACTGAATCGCTCGCTACTAGTCCATGCATCCGTGGAATCGACCCAGTTGATTGTTTTATCGGTGGCGCCTTTAAGCGTGATGCCACCGCCGTCGGCTGTTGTGTCTGTCGGAGTAGCAACGTCCCCGATGATGATGTTTTTATCTTCGACCAGCAGGTTTTGAGTGCTGATCGTTGTAGTCGTACCGTTAACAGTAAGGTCACCTGCAACAGTTACAGCAGCGTCAAATGTTGCAGCTCCGGTTACATCGAGCGTGCCGGGAATGTCGACATTATCTGTCCATTCAACGCCCGTGCCAGCGGCATCAGTCTGCAGCAATTGGCGGGCAGCGCCATCAGCAAGCTTGCCAACAGCAATTTCAGCATTGGTGGCAATATCTGCGTTTGTGATGCTGGCGTTTCCGCCGACAACCACAGTTCCGCTCTGGTTCGGCAGCAGAATCGTGCGGTCTGCAGTCGGATCGACCACGCCAAGTGTGGTTTCAAAGCCATCGGCAGTGCTGCCTTCAAACGTCAGCGTGCCAGTGGTGCCGATTTCTAGGTTGCCGAGGACCGTGCCACCTGAAACAATCGACGGGAAGTGGGCAAGGCTGTTCCATGCACTGGAGCCATTGCCGACTTTGAATTTCTTGGTGTCCGACTCTAGTCCCAGCTCGTTGGCGAGCAGTACCGGGTTTACGGCTGCCCAGTTAGCAGCCGTATCAGCCCGAATCTGCAGCTTTACTTGAATTGTGGTTGGGGTCGTCACAAGCTGGCACCGCCGCCATTTAGGACCAATGTAGCCGCAACGCTTGCATTTCCGCCATTCAAGATGAAAGGCGCATAGCCGACAAATGCGAATGTCGTTACGGCTTCAACATTTCTGGCAGCCGTCGAACCACACTGCAAGATATACAGATTGATGATACTATCAACAATTCTCAGTTCTATCGTGACATTGTAACGAGTGCCTAATTGCTCCTCTTCAAAAGGTGCCAGATAATTGCACAGAGCTGTAGATGGCACAACACTCAGGCCGCCCCATATGGCGATGGGTAAGTCGAACCTATTTATTGATGATTGGTTTTCGTAGAAATGCGTGCGCAGTTGCGCTATTTCGGCTTGATTGAGATACTCATACCTCAGCCTGAGTATTTGATTGTTGATTCGCGCCGAATGACGAAACCTAATAGGCCCAGCGTAAGTGGCCTCCTCGCTGATATTGGCTTGGCCCAGATCAAACTCGATACTATTCGGGCACAGCTCAGGGAATGTCGTCATATGGTGTACGGGGGCAGCAGCTCTAGCTCAACGCTAACTGATGTGCTAGTGGCTGAATAGCTTGTCTCAGGCGCACTCACATACAGCCAAGCATAGCCGGATGGAAATGTCATATCTGATCCAACAGTAACAATCGCAGGCAGGGCAAATGGCTCAAAACGGCCATGTAGCATATAGTGACTAGTTATTTCAAAATGCTCAGCAATCGATAAAGCATTGAAACTGAGCCGTAGGCGCCAACCAGTGGACGCGTTTGAATTAACAACAGAAACCGAATCGCCAGTCATAGCACCCAAGGTCTGATGGGCTTTCACGCCTGGCGTGAAAATTCGTGATGACGGATTCAATGCAGGAAAATCAGCCATCACTCGCCCTCACTTTGATCTGTGCGACCTTCCCATTCTGCTGCAACAGTGCTGCCGTTGACGCTGAACTCCCATTTGCCAGCCACTGACAGCGTGCGACCTGTTACGGTGCCGCTCCAGCCGAAACCTGTTGTAGGACTAGAGCATGGGCTTGAGTTAAATGCAGCAAGTTTGTCGTAGTAGGACAAGTCTCCAATTCCATATAGACCTGTTGGATTTGTATTTTTATTAGTTGTGTAGACAGATGCTCTCCAGTTGACTGGTCCAACAGCTGGGCATGTCGTCCCTTCGTTGACTGCAAGCGGAACATTGCCGACACAGCCCCAAACACCGCTTATGGTTGCTGCCATATTTCCAGCGGAAATGTTTAGCCACGCAGACGTGTATGCAGTTGTGCCGGATGGCGTTGTTTTTGTCCCTGTCCAACGAACGTAGTTATAAAAATTGTAGTTCGCCTCAACTGGCCCTGTCGTTTGCGTTAGAGGTGTTCCGTAACCATCAGGTGAGCTGGGATCAGGGCACTGAGTATCAACTTCAATGATGTTATCAATATCAGAAGTCGTTACGGTGTAAGTGCTGGTGTTATTGCCAGTTAAATCATCTTGCTGCAACTGAGTGCGATCACCCCCGTCCTTAGGCCGCTTGTACCAAGTCGCTCGCCCATTCGGGCAGTTGGGTGCTGTTTCAAGTGTATCGCCATTAACGGGCCGATCAAAATCGCCCGTTTGCCCTGTGATTTCGGGCGCTTCTTCTGTAATGTCGTCGTCTGGATTATTGACGCCACCTAACGGCAATGCCCCACCAGTACGAGCAAAAATTTCGTTCCTGGTACTAGGGACTGTTTGACCACCAACTTGAACAGCGGAAGTATCCGAAACGACTGTGACAGCCGGCAAATTGTATTCGAAGTTATCTGGACTTGGTATCGCTGGCGGATTTGGGTCGACAAGCTCAGTGATTGGATTGCTATTTGTACGCCTGCCAGAGATGTCGCAATCAAAGTTTGTGCGACCTGTTGGCATCGTGTAGCCAACGCCAACCGCTTGTGCCACCTGCAATGCCACTAGGCTACGGTTTTGCTCATCGATTGGGAAATGCGTTAGATCCAAATCGATGCTACCTCCGGTGTTCTTATTGATTCTGTCTACTTCGTAGAAGTAATCATGCAGCGCATACTCGCTGGAATCAGTTTCGCGTCGCAACTGAACGCGCACAATGTCACCAATCTCAAGCGTGCTATTAAACGCATCGGGCAAAACGCTAATCCGCAGGCTATGAGTGATGTACTTTCTTCGTGCTGCATAATAAGCTCCAACCTTGACGGCATGGTCTTCAGAGGTGCAGAACGCACTTAGATCTTGCTGTTCGTATGGACCAAATAAAGCCTCACCGTTAAAACGCACTTCAGTATTTCTGATGATGCCAATGTCGTCGTCAGGCTGCTGACGCCAA
>Ga0255072_1000021_pt1 | contig 35385 bp, 50 predicted proteins | sample Colum_Yuk_RepA_8_FD_188461 | JGI IMG/M metagenome (GOLD analysis project Ga0255072, IMG submission 188461) | Freshwater microbial communities from Columbia River, Oregon, United States - Colum_Yuk_RepA_8h | ecosystem: Environmental > Aquatic > Freshwater > River | place: USA: Oregon | collected...
TCCTTAGCCGTTAGCTCGTCAGCAGAAAGGCTTTCCACGGTCACAGCGTAAACGTCACCGCCTTCGAGATAGGCTTCGCAGGAAACCAGCTTCTGTGTGGCTGCGTCGTGTGCCTTGAAATAGGTCACTGGAACAAGGTTGTTCTCAGCCATCCATTCAGCTTCAGGCCCAGATGCAGGGAATGATACGTTAGGGAACAGGACGTATAGGTCACCCGTCTGTTCGATGGCTCCATTATTTACGATAGCGACAATCATTTTCGCCTCCAGTTACTTATTCGGGAATGCCGCTGTGGGCGGTGTGAAGTTTGCGGTGTAGCGGGCAACGCCTTTGGTAATGCGAAGGTCGTCGATGTAGCCGTTGAGATATTGCGCTTGCGTGTTGCTTTCAGCGCCAATCGTGAAGTTGTTCGTTGCGTTGTAGAGAGCGGACGAGTTAGTCGTTGATGCTCTTGATGTGCCATCTACATAAATCGTAAACGTGCTTCCGTTGCGAACAGCAGCGATGTGATACCACTGACCTGTGGACAACGTGAAAGATGTTGACGACGTAGATAGGTCAAACAGAACTGAAGACCCATTTGATGACGTAATCAATCGTAAATACCCTGACGATCCAGACGAAAGCATCAGCGCCCAGCTAAGAGTTGTTCCCCCAGTATCGCCAGACCACTGGCCCATTATCATCGCTTCGTTGGCTAGTGAGTTGAAATACACCCATGCTTCAGCCGTGAAATTTCCAGAACCAAAATCAAGAGCGTCCGTGTCTGGCGTTACGAGCCAATCCCCACTCCCATCAAACGCCATCGACCCCGTGCCAAACTTCTTAACGCTCGTGCTGATCTGAGCGTTGCCGACAGTCTCAAGGTCGTTCTTCATTGAGTTGTCGAAGATGGCTGCGTTGGTAGCGTTCAGGAGAAGGCTGGTGTTTGTAATTGCTGTGATGGGAGATGAAGGCGGCGTGAAGGCTGATGTGTAGACAGCCGTGCCTTTGACCACACGGACGTTTGAGATATAACCTGTAAATACTTCACTACCGTCAGCGTTAGCGCCAACGGTGAATTGTGTGTTGGTCAAATTATCAGAGTTGGTTGCAGACCCAACTTGAACGCCGTTGGCAAAAACCCGCAAGGTCGTGCCACTCCTGCAAACAGCAACGTGAACCCACTGGTTTGTTCCAATGCTTGTCGTATAATCTATGATGAAGCCGTTAGTATACCAACTGAGGCCACCATATGGATTGATAGCCAAAGAGCCAGAGGTAGTAGTAGTGGTTGGGCCGGAACGAGATGAGAAAACCTGTTTATAGCTTGAAACAGCGGTAATATATATCCACGCTTCCCAAGTGAAATCGCCAGTCCCCATACCAAATGCAGCGTTGCTAGGAGCGGTCAGATAGTCCCCACTCCCATCAAAATACGCAGAGCCGCCATTCGTGCTGGTGCTGTAAGCAGACGAAGGCGCAAACGGAGCAAAGTTCGTTACCTTCACATCGCCATTGCGGGTGATGGTGAAATTGTTCGTGCTGGCGTCACGGAAGCGGTTGCTCTGGCAAGTCAGCAGAGAGGTGTTGGTGATTGCTGTGAGTGGCGTCGTGCTGGGCGTGAAGGCTGCGGTGTAGACAGCCGTGCCTTTGACGACGCGAACATTCGACATATAGCCGATTTGAGTAGCCGCTGCCCCAGAATCGCCCATGACCCCAAGCGCCCTAGTTGCTGGGATATTAGCAGTCGATGTTCCAGATGCCGTTTGAGTTCCGTTAAGGAAAATCCGTAAGGTTGTTCCAGAACGTGTTATTGCATAATGGTTCCACTGATTTGTTACAGGAACGGTTCCGCTTTGTAGCGTAAGAGATGAGTCTAACCACCTAAACTGACCAGATGAAAATTGTTGAATTAGCCAATCAAACCCAGCAAAAGCTGTATGACACCCAATGAGTTGAGCATCGCCTGTCCAAGTTGGAATATATGCCCAAAACTCAATCGTAAAATCGCCAGTTCCAAAACCAAACGCAGCATTACTTGGAATTGTTAGATTGTCCCCACTGCCATCAAAATAATTCGACCAACTCGCCCCATAAGGCGTGAACGACCCTTGCGTGGTGTTGCCGTTGCGGGTGATCGTGAAGTTATTCGTGCTGCTATCAAGGAACGTGTTGTTCTGTGCGCCGTTGCTTCCATCGCCGTGGAGCAGCAGCGTTACGTTCCTGAAATTAGGGTCTGTTGGCTCTCCGCCGCCTGCGCCAGCGAGAGCCTTAAAGTTCGACGGCATTAGACACCGCTCCCCACATATGCGCCATAAAGGGTGCTGCCCTCTTTCCAGAGAACCACAACGTCAGATGCAGTCAGTGTCGGCGCAGCAGTTCCACCAACCTTGATCCATGTAATCGTCGGCCAAGTGATTGTGTAGCTGGACGCGGAAGCAAGGCGCAGGATAACGCTCTCGCCAGTTGCAAGGCTGTCTGTGAACGTGGTGTTAGAGCCAATCGTCTTATACTGGATGTTGCCGTTCGATGCGTCGATAGCCGTGCCGGAAAGGTTGTAGACAGTCTCGACTATATTGGCGAACAATTGGTCGCCAGTGGCCCGTGCCAGCGGATAGCCACCAGCCAATGAACCATCATGAACGACAAGAGTATCCTTGGTAGTGTCAACAGTGACTTCACCCACCACACCCGTAAATGTCGCGTGTTCAGCCGTAGTGCCGCGACGAAGTTGTACTTGTTTAGGCATTAGGTCAAACCTCCAAAATCATCGTAGCTATCTACACTGCCTGTAATCAAACCCCAATCTTGGCTTGATGCCAGATTATTAAGCTGCGTCTGAATGTTGCTGGTCGCGCCGTCAACGTAGCTCAACTCAGTCGGCGTGATTGTAGCACTATTTGCAACGATATTCCCGCTAATTGTAACGCCATTAAGCGTCTTATTCGTCAGCGTCTGAGTTCCATCTACCGTAACGTAAGTCGATGTGTCTGGAGATGGACCAGTGGGGCCAGTAGGGCCTGTGCCACCAGAAGTGCCGGTAGGACCAGTTGGTCCAATCGAACCTGTTGATCCAGTTGAGCCTGTAGGCCCGGTTGGGCCAGCAATGCCTTGTGGCCCTGTTGGCCCGGTAGGCCCGACTGCACCAGTAGAACCAGTTGGGCCAAGTTGGGTGTACATCACCTGAGTTGCGGTAAAAATCACACCCGGAATTGCTGGACTTGTAGGTGATGTGCCAGCAGCAACAGATTGGATTGAAACGCTAGTATTTGTCGTTGCCCAAATCATTTCGATAAAATCATTGGCAGCGACTTTTAAGACGAAATTAACCGTCATCAGTCCATAGCCATCAACACCGCCATGACGCTGCTGAATGCTAAGGCGAGTATCGCTATCAGGAACGTCGCCAGAGCTTCCGCTATCGTTCTTGCGAAGCCACATATTCACATCATGAATTTGTGTATCCGTGTTAACAAATTGGACGGAGAATGTAATGCTATACACACCAGCATATGCAAATGTAACACGGCCACCAGAAACAACGCTTATGCCATTGTTTTCAGCATCAGCACTATTCAGACTTACGCTATATGCAGTATTTGCAGTAGTAGCCGTTTGGTCTGTCGTATCCCAAAAAGAACCCCAATAACCAAGCGCGCCACCTGCCCCAGTCGCTCCGGTACTGCCTGTCGGACCAGTAGGGCCAGCATTGCCGATTGATCCAGTCGGACCAGTCGGGCCAGCGACAGTAGATGCTGCCCCAGTAGGGCCAGTAGGACCAACTTCGCCTTGAATGCCTTGGATGCCCTGAATGCCCTGTGGGCCTGTAGGCCCAGCAACACCCTGAATACCCTGTGGACCTGTCGGGCCTGTGGCTCCCGTACCTCCTGTAGCTCCTGTGGGGCCAGTAGCGCCAACTGCGCCTGTGGTTCCGGTGGGACCAGTTGGACCGACAATCTGACCAACATCATTCCATTGAGTGCCATCCCAAACGTAAAGATTGCCGTCAGCGATAACTACATAAGCATCATTAACCTGATTGCCGGTAGGAGGAAGATTGCCGACAGTAGCGACTTCACCCTTAAGTGTAATCGAAACACCCGGAGAACCAGTGTTGCCTGTCGGACCAGTAGGGCCAGCATTGCCTTGAGCGCCCGTCGATCCAGTAGGGCCAGTAATGCCCTGAATGCCTTGTGCGCCAGTGGGGCCAGTTGGGCCAACATCGCCCTGAACACCTTGGATACCTTGGATGCCTTGCGGACCCGTAGGGCCAGCAATACCTTGTGGGCCTGTTGGACCAGCCGCACCTGTAGAACCAGTTGTCCCAGTCGGACCTGTGGGGCCAGCCGCTCCAGTAGCGCCTGTATCACCCTGCACTCCAGTCGGACCTGTAGGCCCAGCAACCGTAGAAGCGGCTCCCGTAGGCCCGGTTGGACCCGCACCCGCTGGTCCAGTAGGTCCGGGTACAGTAGACGCAGCACCTTGAGCGCCCGTCGGCCCTGTGGGACCGGTCAAGCCAGTATTACCTATGCTACCAGTAGGGCCAGTGGGGCCAGTGCTACCTACCGCACCAGCAGAGCCTGTAGGTCCGGTGGGGCCAGCCGCACCAGCCGTGCCTTGAGCGCCAGTTGGGCCTGTTACGCCAGCAGCGCCAGCACTACCTGTGGGGCCAGTAGGACCAGCAGGGCCGACAGGACCGGGAGCCTGAACTTCCACAACATTCGTGATTGTGTTCTCAGTGACAATCGTGCGGGTAGTGGTGACTTCTACAATATCGGTCATTCCGTGTATCCCGTCTCAACAACAGCACGGCCACGAACCCAGTAGTAAGCTGCTCCACTTGGCTCAATCACGCGCACATCATAATAGCCACTTTCAGGAAGCGTTGCCGTCACTGTGTCTGTAAGCGTCAGCATGAACTTACCGATAGAGCGATCAACATAAGTGACGCCAAAATCAGCAAGTTTAGATTGCTTATAATCAGTCCAGATTTCAGCTTCTACCGTGTATCCTGTCAGGTTAACGCCAACGCCAGAAGAGTCCTTCAATTGGAACGTGATATCCCAATCTCCGTGCTGTTGGATGATGATGTCGTAACTTCCGGGCTGGATCATGGCTCACCTCTATTCGGCGTATATCATTCGATGGGGATTATATCTAGCGTGTTAAGGTCAACTTTATATTCAGCATCATTGACGTATTCGTGTTCCATCCAAGTTTCATTTTCCTTGCATTGCATCTGAATGTCTTCTGGAACGCACTGAATGTTGACGCGAATATCTCCGTCAATCGTGCTGTACACGATGTAGTTATTGATCACCGTTTAAGCTCCGTAACTGTTATGATTCTGTCAGCCGTTAATGTGGCTGCTTGTGAGTTGGCATTGAAAAGTTGTGCAACCAAGTTGATGGTGTACGTTCCAGCGGCCAAGCTTGCTACTAAAGTTTCTAATGTACATGGTTGCCTGAATTGATTGCCAGACCCTCCAGCAGTTGCATATTCAGTAGAATAGTAAAGCTGAGTTCCTCCAGCGCCACTAGATGTGATTTGGAATTGGATGCCATGCGCTCCAGCCGCAATTGGCTGAGAATAATTTTGGAAGGTGGCTCGAATAATAATCGGACCTCCATCCGTCGTTATTGTAACTGTCTGAATTGTTGTGGGCGTTGAGTTTATAGTCAACGATGTCGTAGATGATGCAGCCGTCAGCTTACTAACTGCATTAGATGCAATCGATGTAGTAATAACTGCTGAACCAGCAATTGTTCCATCTGTATTAATAGCAGCCGTAACGCGGGTATCCGTCGCTAGAACCCATGTAGAGCCGTTCCACCGCCATAGACGGTTTTGAGCATCTGTCTCTATCCAAAGATCGCCAATAGCTTCAGGAGTCGGTGCAGAGGCTTGGAAATAGGTATTAACTTTCCCATCAGCGGTAGCCTGTGCGTTAGCCGCATCGCTAATCGCTATCGTGATTAAGGTGTCCTGTGCAGCGGCCCAGCTAGAGCCGTTCCAACGATACATCTTGTTGCCATCGTCTGTATCAAACCAGATGTCACCAACCCCCTGTGCAGTTGGTGCGCTAGTCTGGAAGAAGCTGACAATCTTGCCGTCAGCGGCTGCTTCAGCATCAGAGATGGCTAGAATGTATGGGCTATTCAGCGGATCGTAAACTGTAGGCGCAGTCGGTGTGACCAAGGCTTGTTCTTCTGCATCCCAAGCGTAGATGGCCGCATTCTCTTCAATCAAAGTCATCGGCACTTGACCGGTGCTATTGATGTTCTGCGTCATTACGCGGAAAGGCTTGTCGGCCCAACCCAGCGGCTCAAACGAGAGATAGACAACATCTCCGACTTCGCAGCCAAGCGCCTTCATATTGAAAGTGGCAGAGAACTTACCGCGATACTGCGCACGTTGCAGAACCTGCTTGGCGATACGCTGTGCGCGACGCCCCTCCTCTACCCAAGGCAGATCAAGCGTCTGCATACGCTCAATATCATCGATGGAAGTTATTGAGATCGTTGGATATTCTATGGGCTGATAAAGCGAGTTTCCACTTGGGTCTGTGTATTTGCCGTGAACAGCGTTGATTGACTTGTCCAAACCATCAGTCTGATTCCATGTGAAATCATCAAGAATGTCATTATCGTCAAACTCAAGCACCGGAGTAGCCAGATCATTCTTCATGACCGTGATGGACAGGCGACCATTAGAATCGCGCAGAGTGCCGTTCATGCAGGTCAGGAATAGCTGGATAATATCCATCCGATTATCGGCATCAGAACCCACCCCAGCGGTCCGATAGCGTGGCTGAGTACCACCCGCTGCCAACGTGATAGCTTCGTCGCAGATGTTTGCGGCTGTAATGAAGGAGGCAAGATCGATGCGTTCCGGCGGGACACCACAGCCGACTGAGAGCTTGCTGTTGATGTTATAGCCCAGAAGGAACCAAAGAAGCTGGAGAGCCGGGTTGTCACGATTCGTGCTTGCGCCACCACCCCAAGTGGTTTGGTTATTTGCCCGTTCAGACCCAGACCCGCCAGTAACCGTGCTATCCCGACGCGGATCATATAGCTTTGCACCCTTGCCCTTAATTGTGATGCGATTTGGCAAGCCATTGACCAGAGGGCTTTCAGCCTTTTTATCATTGCCTGTTCTCTTAACCCGGAAATAGACATACGCGCATCCAGTTAGGCGGCAACTAGAACCCCAGATTCCACCACCATTGATAGAGATGGTATTAGCAGATGTCCCTACTGCGCGAGTTGCAACTGTTAGATAGCCGACGTAACGGCCCTGCACACCAGCCGTTGTCCAAGCAAGTTCATCATCGAAGTAAATCTGATCGATGCTCTCAACTTCATGCGCGGCAACGGCAATGATATAGTCAAAGTATTCTTGATCGGTCCCGGATGGCTCATAATAGCGAATATCCGTATTCATGGCAGTCTCGCCAATTACGAACTTGCGATGGGCTTGTGGGTCAAATGATGCGTTTAGGCGGCTTGCTTGAGCCTTCGGCATTTTCGGACCGAATAAGGCCTGAGATACTGTCCCAAGCGCCATGCCGACACCAGCAGCAAGCAGTGCCTTAGAAACAGCAGGGCTAAGTTGCGGGACAAAAATAGCAACGCCAATAACTACAGCCGCAATAGCAAGTTGCTTTAGAACTCTACCCACGGCCCACTCCCCAAGTCTTGGTCAAGACGCTACGATCAATCATGGTATAGCCGATTTCTGTCGCAAAAACAGCCTTGGCGTTTACCACAACTCCGACAGACCCATCATAAAATGCTAGATCACCAGTCTGAGCAAATCCGATAGGAACCTCTTCAAATCTAGTATCAATAAATGCCTCTAGATTATCAGCGCCAAGTGATTTGAGCATTTTAACAGATGTTAAAAGGCTATCATATTTGCCGACATCAGCCATTGGGTTTTCACCTGTCATGGCTTCTACAGCACCAGAAACAAAATTAGCACAATCAAATGAGCCGTAACTAAACTGGTCTTTACGCTTGCTTACCAGATAGTCTGATAGGGCTTGTTCCCAGTTTGATATGCGGCGAGTCATTATTTAAGATTGAAATCAGTTGTTGATTCGCCAAAATTTCCGCCAAATCCAAAGCTGCCATCATAAGAGGTCATGACACCAGTCTTAAATGCACCGTTTGCGGCAGCGATTGAACGCGCTGCTGACTCATCCCCAGCGTCATATTCTTTCTGCATCTGGTAGGTTTTATTCTGAGTTACAGACAGGCTCACCAGATAATTCTCAATCGATAGGGTAACAGTCTGAGATTGAGCGGAGCCATTGATCGTGATGTCATTCATGTAGCCGGTGTAATAGCTATAGACCTCACCAATCTGCGTCTCGTTTTCATCAACCACATACCACCAGAGCCGAGCGGTGCGCCCCTGCCAGTTGTCCTTGTCGCCAATCGTGTTGAGGAAATCGACGTTGTTTACAATCAAGCCGGACATCGAAACCGTTACTTGGTCCGATCCTGTCTCATTGTGCTGCACCTCAGAAACGCCAATCAGGTCTGACGGATACGGCACATAGGTATCGCCATCTAGATCGGGATCACCCGTGCCAGAGAATGTCTTGTCGTAAAGCCCTGTAGTGGCCCTCACAGGGTCACCAACGATGTCTAAGAAGCAAACCCACCTAACATAGACTAATGGCGCTTCAACCGCCGCCTGAAGGGTCGGGGTAAGATTCGACATTAGAAGCACTCACGCAAATTAAATGAGAGCGAATAAACCAGACCGGGTTCGACAGAATAACCGGGGTCTTCGACGAAATACATCAGCGCATATGGATTCTTAAACTCAATGGCTGCGTTGTCAGCCGGGGACACGCGGATTGCTGGCTCAAACGAGATTGTCGCCTGACCAGAGCCGTTAGATGTGACGTTAGCCGTAAGCTGAAGAAGCTGATTGCCAATCGTCACGAATTGACCGGCGTAAAGCACTGTCGTCGAGTTGGGCCAGCCATCCGTATTGATTGAGCGTCCAGTCTGACCAGCACCATTAACGAGCGGTGTGGCGGTCGATGCAGACTGAGCAATCTCATTCACAGGAACTTGGAAATCGTTAGCAGCACCACGCGCAAGTCCCATAAAGGCCCGCCAAGCGTTAACTGATGTCTCTCCAACAATAGGAGGCAGGGTCAAACTGCATTCCCACCAACCGCGACCAGAGGCCAACACCTGACGCGCACCTGTCCACTCAGACACATTCTGTTGTGCGGGCTGCACAAGCCGCCATGCCATTGTTGCTGGTTTAGGCGAACTAGGGAAGGTGATCGTAGTCATTAGCTAATTGTTCCCGGTAGGCGAGTTCGTGATGCTGCTTTCATTGTGCGGTTCTGAGCGGCAGCAATGATGTACGGAGCAGCCTGTGCAATACCCTGCTCAACCTGCATACGCACAGCGGCAGGATCGGATGCTCCACGGGCATCAACATTGATGACCATGCCGTTGCCCAGTTTATTGTTTGGCACAATAGAACCGCTGCGTGATGGAACAAACATCTCAGGTCCACGTTCACCAACCATGTATGGTGTGCCAGCCTGAACAGAGCCACCAATAGCTTTACCCGGAAGCGATGGGGCAAAGATGCTCTTAAAGAATCCACCAATCGATTTGACCAATTGCTCAGTCACATAGATACGCATCAACTCGCTAATGATCGATGATGCCATGCTTCTAAATGCGCTCTTAAAGCCTTGCGTTCCAGTAATCAGACCTTGGAAGGCATTCCCAAATGAAGATGCGATTGAATCAGCAAGCTCAGTAGCTTCATTCGTAATAATCTTCATCGGACCCTGAATGCCTTTGAGGCTTTCCATGATCTGGTCCGAGTTAGGCAAAACCTGAATAAGAGGATTATCTTGAGACGCCTTCATCATCGGCACATCGGCTTCCAACTGTTGCCGAATAGCTTGGCGATAGGCATCCCAAGAACTGTAATTCTCAGGTGTTAGAATATCTGTTTTCTTAGCCGCTTTTGCCGCGCCGCCTCCAGATTTCTTTCCTCCAAGGATACTAGGCACATCCATAGATGGCACTTTAGGGGCTAAAGGCGTAAAAGCCGCCCTGTTAAATTGACCAGTAGGGTCGAAACCACCTCCACCGCGTCCACCTTTAGTAAGGCGACGACCACTTCTAAATGTGACTGCACCGCCAAAGTAGCTGCTTTCATTCGCAGGATTGGCAGCCCTGATTTCAGTGTCGCGGCTCTTTTGATTAATTTGCTTGAAGAAATTACCAGCAGCGGCAGCGGCACTTGCAAACGCATTAGCCAAGGCAAGTAGTGCATCGGCATTTTCAGCAACCGCAATTGTAAAGCGAGTCTTCAAAACTTCAGCTAATGTAGCCATCTTATCAGCAGCTTCATCAGCCTTAGCAATAGTAGCCTCATCCATGATAAGGCCCATTTCGGCAAGTTTCTGCGTTTGCTCTTCAATGGCAGAAGAACCTTGACGCAAGATCGGATCAAGCGCCTGACCGGCTTTACCAAACAATTGAACTTCAAGTGCGGCACGTTTTGCAGGGTCTTGAATTTTAGACATTGCATCAGCGATTTTGAGCATTGCCTGATCGGTTGTTAGTGATGCAATTTCACGCCCTGAAACACCTACAGCGCCAAAGGCTTGAATCATCTTGTCAGAGCCGAGCTTTGCCTCACCAAGTCGCTTAGTTAGCTGGGCAAAACCCTTTTGCATCTGCTCATTGGTAACGCCATTCTCAAGTGCAATGAACTTATAGGCTTGCAGTGCTTTAGTGGATGCGCCCGTCTGAGAAGCAAGCTCACCCAAGCTACCGGCTGCATCAAGTGCTTGACGGCCCATTTGCAAGAATGCGCCGGAGGTAACAGTTGCTACAAGAGCGGTCATAGCCCCTTTAACTGAAAGGGCTTGAGACGCCATGCCGGTTAGGCCAGTTTTGATTGAGTTGAACGCAGCAGCCGTTTTGTTAATGGCAGTGAACTCAAATCTAATTTGCTCATTTGCCATGCTTGCTGCGCTCCTGACTTATCTTAAAATATGCAAGCCACTCATTATACTCATCGATTGAGATTAGCTCTATCTCTTCTATGGTTCTTCCAAGCCGATCCGCCAAGGCTATGATATTATATCTGAACGGATCGGCCTTTAGTTTTTTTCATGATCCTCAAAGCTATTTGCAGTCATCATCTCACCGGCAATTTTGGTGATGACTTCGACTGGTTCACGCATCAGGGTGGGCTTGTCTTCAAGGGTGAAGAGCATATTCCCATCCCTATCCTGTGCCTTCATAATAATCATATCGACCATCCCTGCGATGGTGACGTTATTGATGAAGTTCGGATGTTTGCGCTGTAGCCTATCCAAATCGTGAGCTAAGAACTTACCAAAATAGAGAATGAAAGGGGCTTCATCCTCTCCTGACCATTCTGTGACCTCAAGGGTCTTTCGGGTTGAATGTTGTTTCTTCCTAATCAGGTCAATGAGAGACATGAGAACCCCTTCCTAATCTAAATTACGATGCAGTGCCGAGCGTCAAAGCGCCCGTTCCTTGAAACGAAAAGCTGGCTTCAACCAAACCGTCAAATGACGAATTGATGGTCGTCCCAGTGATGATAGCCGTGCCGGTGTAATACTTGTCACCAGTGGTCGCACCTTCGGGATACACGTTCAAAGTCACCTCAGTGCCATCGACAAGAGCGCCCTGACCCGTCGTGTCAGTTTCATCCCAAAAGCAATCCAGCGAACCAGACCAGCCCTTTAACGTGGTCTTAAACGTGCGCCAAGAATCGCCCATCGTGGTATCTTCTGCCGTGTCAGCAGTCGTTGCGATAGAAAACGAACGGATTTCAGCGACGGTATTAGCGCCAACTTTTACAGTACCTTCACTGCCAGTATGCGTAGCCATTATTCAACCTCCTCAGATTCAACGGATTCAACCGGCTCTTCCACCGGCTCTACAACGGGTTCTGCAACCCGTTCAGTGGGATGCCAGCCCTTTTCAGCGAAAGACTGCAAATCGCACTCAAGAACCCGGATAGGCTCCTTCGCGTCCTTATGATGAACCGTTACCATCTTCATCGTGCAGTCTCCACATCATTGATTGCTGTGATGTACTCACAAGCAAACACAAGCCGTGCCGAGGAGATCGGTTTCTCACCATCGGTGACAATATCAACCTCAGTGCTAGTCAATATACAGGATTTAGCGAGTCCGTTCAATTGGTAGTCATTGCCAATCGCTTCTTCGACATTAACGCAAAGAGTATCGATTGTATCTTGAATGGTCGTGCTGGCTCCGGTGCAAAGTATCTCGACTGATACATTGATAATCCGTTGCACGGTCCGGTTACCGATTGTGATGAGCGATGATGACTCATCCATCGTATACACAAGAATTGCTGGCAGCTTGGAATCGTCTAGAGCGTAGCGCCGCATCTTGTAGACATTGTTGCCGGTTGTCGGCAGACCCGTCAGGAGTGTGGCTATACGATCACGAATTTGCTGACGAACGTGAGACATTAATTCTTCTCCAGAATCAGGGTCGTCACGCCAAGGCCATCTGTAGCCACAACGCGGATCGTGTAGGTTACATTACGAATCTTCATCGCATCCCCTTCAGCAGCGTCTGGGATGTCCACAGTGCGGCAGACAAAGCTAGGCTTGGGGATTGTCACATCCATCATGTCAGTAGCGGTCACACTCGCATGAGGATTGTCGAAGATGCCATCAATCGTAATCGGACGCTTGTTGGTCTTAGTGTAAATGCCAGCAGTCCCGAAATCATCGAGTTCAAAGAAGATAGAGAGGTCGTCGTTCGACTCAACGCCCATTGGAAGGCTTTCTGCCACGCGGCTTAGGTTCGCGGAACTCTACAGGCTCAACGCGATTCTCAATCACAGCTTCGTCGTGAGGAACGGCCTTGCCATAGGCCATCAGGTCTTTACCTTCCGGCCCGCTCACTTCGATGATGTCGCCTACCTGACGGATAGCGCCACCTGCGACTGTCGATTTGATGATACGATACTTCATAATCTCTCCAAAGGATTGGGGGTGGCCGACTTCCGAGGCCACCCCTTCTCCCTAGTCGTTACGCAGCCGGTGTACCGAGTGCGAACGAAACAGCGTGACGGACAGCCACATCAACCGTCTGGAGGGCCACAACGCGGACCGTACCAGTGGTCGAAGAGGTGTACGGATCGACCGTCAGGTCGAGGCCGCCCCACATACCGATCAAGCAGTCGCTGAAGTTACCAAACAGGAGGTAACCGGCAGTTGCCTGATTCGAAACGATGGTGCGGTAGCCGTTCATCGTGCCATCTGGATCAACAGCGAAGATGGCTTGGTTGGTAGCCTTAGCCGTCGTCTTCAGCGTACCATAGAGGCCAGCCGGAGCGATGTAGGCAAGGTTGCCAAGCAAAGCGTTATCTTCAGCAACAAGCGTTTCGAGGCCGACGATTTCCGCCCAAGTCGGAGTTGCGCCAGCGAACGAATCGGTGTTGATGCCCGAAGTGCCATAAAGACCCGTCGGCTGACCCGAAGAGCCAGAACCCTTCAGCGCACCAGCGTCGATTGCGAGAGCCAAGGCTTGCGTGAGGTCGTCACGAACCAGAGCTTCCACAGACGGTGTGGACTGGAGGATAAGCTGGCGAGTCATGTCAGAGAATGCACCAACGGTTTTTGGCGACATCGTGACGCTGCCGAGGGTGAATTCCGACTCAGAAGCCGCACCACCTTCAGTGCTGATCCAGCCACCCGTCGAAGCAGCAGTCTTCTTCGGGATCGACACGTTTCCAACAAGACCCGGCATCATGCGCGCACCAGCTTGCATGACAGACGAAGAGTTGCGGAGAACGTCGATGAAATCACCAGCCATCAGGTTGGTTGCAACGATTTCGTTGTCGTCCGAGGTGTTCAGGTCGCGCTTGCCCCAGTTGCCCAGAACGTCAGCGGGAACCATCACACCCTGTGCCGTTGTGCCATAAGCACGAGCAGCAGCTTCAGATGCTTCCAATTCAAAACGAGCAGCTTCTTGAGCGGCACGGTCTGTCGGGTTAGCCAGAGCGCGTATGGCACGAACCACCGAGAACTGACGAACTTCCTTCTTGCTCAGACCGATTTCCTTGTTGTCGAGAGGCGTGTTGCCAATCGTCTCAAGGAGTTCGCCACGGAACTGATCAATGGTCTTGCCAGCGCCAATAGCAGCAGCGGCAAGGTCGGCTTTGTTGTGACGCTGACCCAGCTTCACGATTTCGGCGGCATTTTCGGCGGCAGCTTTGGTGGCTTCCGCACGAACCGCATCCAGATTAACTTCAGACATAGTAGTGTCCTTCTTAACTGATGGTTCAACTTTAGGTTCGGGTTCGGGAGCTACCGTGCTGCGCCCCACACCAACTGACGGGTCAGCAGGGATAGAAACAACGGAAACTTCCATTGGGGACCAAGATTTGACGCGATAAGCATTCTTATCGTTCGCATCCCGCTCCATTTTGTTCACGCGATAGCCGACGCTGACGTTGCCCCGGATACCGTCGAGAACATCCTGATACACCTCTTCAGCAAGTGCGGATCGACCGAAACGCACCTTTGACCGCAATACACGGTCACCGTCGAGGCTCACAGATTCAATAACACCAATTTGCTTTTCAGGATCATGGTCCAGAAGCAGAGGTGCGCGACCAGAACGCAGGAACTCAAGATCGATTGAGCCTTCGTTATGGTCTAGAATTTCCTTGCCGAAGCTACGTTCAACGCCAAGTTCAGATGATACTGCAATGTGAACAGAGCGAGTTGCCTCATCAATGACCTTTGCATCCATCGCATTTGCGCGATGAACAATCTCAGGAATAGCCTTGCGGTCAAGAGCGTCGGCAATCTCAACAGCCGTATCAACGTCTTCAACGCTAACTTCTGGCTGATCTTCTTCCATAGGCGTATCCGAAGTGTCGATTTCAATCTCGACCTTTACCGTTGCCCGTGTTTCCAACTCTTCATCAGCCATTTCACGTTCTCCAGTGGCTTCTTCAAACATTATCGGCGTATGGTCATGGTCCCTTAGCCAAGCCTTAGCTTCAGCGACAGTATACCGATTTTTATCAAAACGAATAGCCTGTAGCTCAGTGCCGCCATCAGCAAGGATACCGAAGATAAAATCAATACCGGGACCACCAGCGTCATTGTCACGACGAAAGCTATCATACTTATCAGGATTATTAAGCCGTGCTGCGTGTTCGTTCGGATAGGGACGCTCATCATAGGATCGTTCTTCATCCATCCCGCTGACTTTATCTTTGGACCAAGAATAACCCGCATCACCGCCCCAGAGCGCCCATGCGATACGACCATTTGACGGATAGCCATCTTCCCCCGGACGGAACCCTTCTGCTTGCTTATCGACCTCATGACGGCTGAAGAAGCCATACATCCGCTTCACCGTATCATCAGACAGATCACGGTTATTCACGATGTCACGCGCACGGGCGATACCAACTTCAGTGCCACCACGACCAAACTCGCGCCGCCAATCAAGGCCGCGCTGCGCTTCAGTCTTCATGCCGTCAGTTGGTTGGTTCGCCATCTTGGCCTCCATCCTGTGGCAACATCCCCTTAGCCGCTTCATTGCCGCCAAATGGCTCGAAGGCTAATGACAAGCCATAACTGGTGGCGAGTTCCTTATCACGCTGCCAAGTGCTGTAGACATCATCGATGTCACGACCATCCTGTGCTGCAATCTCAGAAGGTGTCAGAAGACCGTTCTGCATACCAGTTACAGCAGCAGCCATTTCCTTCTGAGGATCGATCCAGCTAAAGCCACGCGGACGGAAGATGGTCGCCTGAAAGAACTTATCGAACTTCGTCACGGGGATGCTAATAAAACCAAATTCCATCACATGACGCAGCCACATTTCGTAAATCGGAAATGCGAGATGGTCGATCAGGAACCGCTGCTCAGTCCGATAGAAATCACGCTCTTCAAGCGCACCCTGACGGATTGAGGAATAGCTAGTGCCTTCAAGGTCACCAGACAGGCTCGAATAGCTAACGCAAAGACCAGAGGCAATGCCGCGCAGGATGCCCTTCTGGAAGTCGTTAAACGCTGTCGCAGGGTGCGTCGGATCAAATGCCTTAAAATCTACCCCCTTCGGCAGTTGGTGCATTGTCCCCGGCTCAACATCCATGATCGGAACGGTGTCGTCGTAATCATCAGCGTTGAAATCGTCGCCAGTGTCAGATGTGAAGAAACCCATCTTTGCAGCAGCGATGCGGCTTGCAACCAATTCGGCCTCACGATGTGCATTCATCATCTTGAGAGCCGTCATGATCGGCGCAAATGCTGTCTCTCCGCGTGTCTGCCCAGCACGGGTCGGAGAGTAGTAGTGCAGAATTTGCTCCGCAGGGACACGAACGCTAACTGATTGATTTAGCGTAGTAAAATCATAGTCGCCGGGATGGCCCTGACGAACCCAGTAAGCCACAGGACGACGATAGCGGTTAAGCTCAACACCCATACGGATTTCATTGCCGTTCGGCAGCTTCTGGTTCTTCTGCTCATCGATAAGGTCCGCTTCAATGATATTGAGAGCAAAACCGTATTTGAACGAAGGCCCGCGCACGATCTGAACAAATGCTTCACCATCACGCTTCATGGCTTCGGTGCAGTATTTCTGCACATCGGCCCAAGTCATGCGACCATCTACCGTGCAAGAGCGCGCCCAGTCATCAAATGTGCGTTCAATCTGATCGTTGCCAATAACATCCAAAGAGTTGTCAGCGTTCCGAGCCTTCACCTGAAGGTTTAGACCGTAATCGCCAACCACGTTGACGCGCATCAGGTTTAGGAATCGGCGGGCATATGGGTCATTACGGGAAAGGTCACGCGCACGATTACGCAGAACTGTGAGAGCGGGACGAAGTTCAGTATCCGCGCTACGGTTGCTGGCCTTAAAGTCCTCAAACAACCGCCCCTGATTAGCAGCGGCATAATTGCGCCTACCAAGCTGCTTGATCTGGCGTGTTTCGTTCTTGTTGACGATAGCGGGTTTCAGAAAGTCCCAGAATGCCATTACCGAAACCTCACTTTAACAGTCGCATTACTGGCTTTTCCAGCAGCGATTAGAGCGTCCTGATTTTCCTTTGCGACTTCCTTGCGGTAGTAATCGCGCCACATCATCAGGTCCGTAATGCTCATCTTAGCCAAAGAGCGGCCCTGAATGCTATAGCTGGAAACATCCTTATCAGCGCGGCCCTCAAGCAGCGACTGAATCTTCTCGACCATGATTAGCGCATGAGATCGATTGTCAGCGCCGTTTTGATCTAAGTTAGAAAGAAGTTCTATATCACCGTTAGCAACAAGCACCTTAACGCTATCGCTTTTACGGCTAATAAACGCTTGCCAAACATAAGCACCAGCAGCCATCGTGTTAGTGATGTTTGAATTAAGGGTGACAAGGAACGACCCGTCAGTCGCTGTCGTGGCAGTAACTACCTTGTCAACCCCACCCCCATTACGAAGGCGGATATTGTAAATCAAATCGTAGGATGCAGGAGCGTAGGTATCCGATAGGTCCGCCCGCTTCCACTGCACAAGAGTACCCGCAACAACACTTGTAGGCTCACTAGCCAGCGCATTGTCTTGACTAAACAGGTTAACCATTACCACCCCCAAAAAAAGCGGAGTTCGTGCGCTGACATTTCTTGAGCCGTTTGCAGTGACGGCCCGGACGACGAATTCTGCGCTTCAGTCGAAGAGAAGGAGCAACAACTTTAGAAGCCTTAGCCATTCTACCTCCAACTGTTAGCGAAGCCACCCGATCCCGGTCTTCTAGCTAATTTCTTCGGATCAACCAATGGGTGCGGCTTTTCGGGCCTTGCCACAGGTTGTGCCTTGACAGCTACATTAGCATAGAACTTGTTGTAAACGCTATCCAAATTCACGTTCAAAATAGCAAGTGCTGCAATACCGTAAACTCGAACGTCGAGAGCTTCGTTTCTAGTGCGTGTTTTCACCCAAACTCTATGCGCAAAACCCTTGTTATACTTAATGATTTGGCGTTCAGCGGTTAACTGCTTGAAGTATTCTGGGTCACGCTCACTTGGGAAGTGGCAATAGCCGGGGCCGGGTTCATCAATACGCAGACGCGAATATAGAAGCTCTTTCACCGTATCAACACCGACACCGTAAAGCGGAACTTTGCCAATGTTGTTCTTTGAAGGTCTGCCAACGATAGGCTTACCTTCGCCACCCACCCCTTTGATGGCAAATACCCGCTGCCGAGTCTTGGCGTAATTGTAAACGGCCCTTGTGTGGTGACCACCAGAGTCAATGCAGGTGGCACGGACAACCAACTCTTCGCCGCTAGGGTGTTCGTAGGTTGTGCCTATGATGTCGTCTAAATCCTTCCAAATTTTAGGCGATGATGGGTCACCGTAGATGATATGATAACCGACAGACCAGCATTCCTCCTGCTTTGACCAGCCGATAATCTCGCATTCAAGGCGGTCATCCTGAACGTCAACGCCAGCCGTCAGCAAAACCACATCTTCAGGGATTTCGTCATATTCTTCGCGTCGTTCGTAGATCGACAGGTCGTCTACACCCTCTCCCTGATCCTCCCATGTCTCGCCAAGAAAGGTATTCACAAACGTCTTTAGGCGCATAGGGTCTTTGCGGGCGGCTAGGAACTCTTCCGCTGCGTCCGATAGAACCGACCAAGGGCTGTACAGTGCGTTCAGATGGAATCCAGCAACCCCATTGAATAGCTCTGTGGCTTCCCAATGACCCTTAGATACGGCCTTACGTCGATCCGCATCATCCCAAACTGAGCCACAATGTTCGCAGGTGTAGTGTGCAGTCTGGGGCTTACCTTCTTCCCAATGCACATTTGCCCAGCGAAGCTCCTGATGCTCACCGCAATCAAAGCACGGAACCATGAACTTGCGTTGGTCGCTTTCCAGATAGGCAGACTCAATCCGGCTGGCATCCTTGTTGGTGGGTGTCGAAACTAGAATAATTTTTCGATTCCAGAATGTAGCAGAACGCCTCTTTGCAAGCGCAACTGGGTCCCCTTCTTCGCCAGCAGAGGGCGGATACCTGTCAACTTCGTCACATAACACGACACGGATAGGCCGAGAGGCAAGGCCAGCAGGGCTATTTGCGCCCACCAGAGATAGCGCACCACCCGGAAATATCTTGTGCAGCGCCGTATTTCCGCTTTCTTTGCCGCGATTATCCTTAATCTTGTCGCGCAAACAGGGAGTAGAACGCAGCAAACCAGCCGTCACACGGTCCTTTGAGAACGACATTGCCATGTCCACAGTCGGCTGAAGCATCAGGATTGGTGCTGCATCGTGTGCAATGTGATAGCCAATTGTGTTCAGCAGCATCTCTGACTTACCCAACTGAGCGCCGCACATCACCACCACCTCCTTGATGGTGGGGTCAGAGCAAGCGTCCATGATGCCGCGTTGGTATTCGGCGCGAGATGTAATCCAGCGACCCGGCTCAGATGAGCTTTGGCTATCCAGACGGCGTTCAAGGTCAGCCCATTCGGCAACCGACAGCTTTGGTGGTGGTGTCAGCCGCTTAATAGCTTCTCTAAGTGACTCTGAAAGCGAAGCACGGGCCTCTGCCGTTTCAAAGTGCGGGATCATATACGCTCCGACCTTCTTGGACGACGATTGGGCCTTTTCTTGACTGGAGCCTCTTCCTCTTGATCGACTGACTCAATCGTTCCGCTTGTACTGATCGGATTTATCGATGGTTCGTAGTTCGCCATTTCAGATAAAGCCTCATGTATCTGCTGCTCAATGATCCCCTTCACAACAGCAGCATCATCTTCATTGGCTACCAATGGCGCAATCTTCGTCGGCAATGCAAGGAACTTAGCGCGGCAAGCGTTCAGCACATCAGCCCAAGCCTTGATCACATCTTCGGTCAGGCACAGACTCTGCCGTATCTTAGCAAGCTCCATCTCCGCAATTTCAGCGTCCGCGTTCATCTTGCGTGTGCGGGCAGCATCATAATCAGAGCCTAAGATGACCCCTCCCGTGCTATTCCGCTTAAACTTTTCCTGCATAAAGACCCTTTCTACGCAGATATGACATTTTCTTGCGCTGTTTAAAAGAGGGTCAGACTTAGTGATAAAATCGATTACACGTTTTCCTGTGACAGATTTCATAAGTCTGTGAGTAGATTGCTTGTAGGCTCAGAATTACCCGTTCGAGCATTCCCCTCAGAAGGACCCGCTTTCTGTCAGCGCCTATCCACCCCCTCCAAGCCCCTCAGAGCCGCGTACAAACGCAAGACGGCGCTCCAGCATGATACACACTGGAAACGCCGCCTCATCGCTGTACGGGCTTTTAAATAGCCTATCCTTTTAGCTCCATCTTAACGACCTTTTGCATGACCTTGGTCATTGGGCAGATACCTAGCTCAAGTCGGCTGTAGTGGCGCAGGGTGATACCGATACGCTTGGCTAACTCTTCCTGCGTTAGATTGAGTTCCTTGCGCCGCTCCTTCATTTCTGCCGGTGTCATTTGCGGTCCTTCCATTCACCGTAGGATGCGATGGCAACCATGACGAACAGCCACAGCACGACGAATGCTTCGAATGGAAGGTAAGGTGAGAGATCGAATAGCATTGTAGTTCCCCTTCAAGGTGGGGGCCGAAGCCCCCTTAGATTAAAACTCTGGATTGCGACGGCTGTGATGGCCTGAAACCAGCGACCACATACCGTTATTGATCCATGAACCAGACTCACGACGACGATAGAACTTACGGCCCGTGCTGGTGGTGATGAGCTTGAGGCTCTTGCTGATGGAGGTGATAACGCCGCAGGGATAGTAGTCACCGTTGAATGCGTAAGATACTTCATCGCCAACAGATGGAGATTCGACAACATCGTAACGCGGCGAAACCCATTCACCAGCGTCTGTAGCAATGTAGAGACGGCCAGTCAGCTTGGTTGCGCTATCAGCAATGTGCTGCGCATCTTCAAGGCTGTCAAAGTCCCAGCGATCATTCCAAGCCTTGCTGTCAGCACCAACAGGAAAGCTGGCAGCGATGGAGATGACTTCGTTGGCGTCGTTCAGGTTAAAGTGCAACATTTCGTATTCCCCTTCGTTTTTGATGAGAGAGGAATACACATATGACATAATGTCGTAAAGCAAAAAATGCAGTGGTGATGCGTTTTTTTAGTTCACCATGTGCTTAGGCATCTCGAACTCTAGGATTTCTGCGCATTTGCCAGCCCAGTATCCCCAGTCACATTCGACCTCTAAACCGCTGTCAGGGTCAACTAATGGGCGATTAATTGCCTCTAGCTCACGCAGAATAAAGTATAAATCCCAGATGATTCGCAAGGCATCCATGATCACCTCATCATCTTTATGGGATTGCGTCATCACTTGAACCCTACCTGCCGTCTCATCTGAGCGTCGAACAAGCGTTGGAAGTTAGCCTTCACATAACGCTGAGATGTTCCATAGAAATCGTAGATGGGTTTGTAGGTCGGTGCGGTCTGAGTAATGGCAAGCTCAACCGTGACTGAGCCAGCAGTCCGACGCGCAATGGCGATAGGCTCAGAGCCACGATACATGACGAAGAAGTCTGATGTGCGCCGCTTACGTTTGGCTGATGCCGTCGTCTCGTTCATGTTGCCTTTACGCTGCGCCTGAAGCTGGGAGAGCATCCGCTGATACTGCCCGCCATTCTTCAGTGTCGTGCTATCACCCTTGTTGGTGTACGACCCCGCAGGAATAAGCCCTGCCTTGAACAGAGCTACTTCGTGAGGCTTAAACCGACGCTTGCCGCCCACGATGTTAGGGGACAAGTATTTGTGGCTTTGACGGCCCTTGGCTTCCTTCTCAGCGAAGTAGACCCCTGCCTTCGTGTAATCGTTACCGGCCTTGTACGGTGTGCGGGCGCGGATGGCGTTGAGAGTGTATGGCACAACTGACTTGAAGGTCGTCCGCATGACCCGCTGCTGCTCACTACGCAAATCGTAGGCCAGCTTACCGAATGCCTTGTCAGTGGACTTGTCGATCCCCTTTTCGATCTTAGTTGTCCGCTTGATGACGGCAGCGATGTTGTCAGTGACGTTTATCATTTGTGTACTTGATGATTTGACGCTGCACCTGTTCAGTTTGCAGACGCGCCATATTCTGACGGATTTGGATGCGCTCTTCGTATGTGACCTGCTCAAACGATGCGCAGCCAGTTAACGACGCTCCGATCAAAAGTGCGACAATTCCCTTCATTTGCCTTCCTTTCTTCTCTTCCACTCGACTATATCCCAGTCGCTTTCACCCCAGTCCCAAGGCCTCCAGCGCCACTTCTTTGGTTCAACGCTGCGGACTATATGCCCGTTTCTTAACTTGAGGTCTACAAATTCCGCTTTCGGTGGGAATCCCCTGTTGCTTGGCATTCTTCTTCACCACCGTGTGCATTCGCTTGATGTAATTAACTGATAGCTTCATCTTGCTGGCTATGCCCTCATAATCGGGCTGTGGAGACTTACAGAGCATCTTCGTGATGTCATCAAGCTCCTTACCCGTCACAACCCGTTTAGCCACTGCGCGTCTTTCTAAAATCCAACTCAACCGACTTCTGTCCATTCTTCTTGCTGACAACGATCTTAGCTGTCGCAAACGTGAAGCAGTTATTGAACCATGTGATGTATTCTTCGACCCCACTGGGTATGCCGTTGTTCTTCATATCAACCTCTCAAAATGTAATGCCCGCCCTCAGTACGCCAGATGAGGCACTGCTCTACAGCAATCCTCTTCCATACGTCAGGAGCTTCGTTGATCTCATCGTCCGTGATGTTGCGGTCCTTAAGCTTACGCATCCAGACATCATGCACCATCCCCTGACTTGCCTCTTTCAAGTCAAACAGAGCGCCCGCTTTTTTCGGGAGCGATCTGTTTGATATGGTTTTTGGTTTATGGTTAGTGGTTAGTGGTTTATGGTTAGGGTTACCACTGGCATCCCACTGGGAACCCACTGGGTTTTCATCCGTAGTTTTTGGCCGTCCTCCGCGTTTTCCGTTAGCACGGTTCTTCTCTGCATTGCGGTGATATTCGGCAATATCGTCATCACAACGAGTGTGTGTCCAACCATCATCCGACTTCTTGAACATATCCTCAAGCACGGTGGTAACCACATCGATACCAAGTCGCAACCGTCTGGCAACCCACTGGGTTTCGAGTGGGATAGGAGCCTCAGTTTCGTAGTACATATCAAGCAGCCGACGATAGGCTAAATCCTCTTCGTTTGAGAGGTGGCGCGTCGATCTGGCGTAATCGCCAATATTGAATTTGTAATAGTGCATCTCAACCTCCGACGTATTGCGTAGAGGGAGTTATGGCGGTATTTAGAATCATGGCGTTGCCTCCTGCATGGGCGATGTCGGGGTGAGGGTGTCCCAAAGCATCCTCACCCCCATTCATATCTCAGCGATATTGATCTCGCAAGTCGGCATAAGCGACCTTCGAGTGCTTCCTCATTCCAAGATGATGCAACACGCTTGTGCGGTCCAGCTTCATGATTTGAGATATATCTTCCGGGGTATAGCGATATTTGAAGTGCATAATCGCAATGAACTCGCGCCTTGCATCTACGACTCCGCGTGACCGTGACCCGCTCAGAACGTGATACGGAAGCACATCGTGACGCTTGCACACAGCCTTCATGATCTTGCCCATATTTTCGGGCAGGATGATCTCGTTCAGTTTAATAAGCGGTGCTTGCAGGAACTCCTCAAGGCTCTCAAATTTCAACCTGAACTTCGACTTGTACCTATCGTTATACTTGATGCTGTACATATTCCCTCCATTGTCGTGTTGTGTTAATCATCCTTCGCGCTCGAACTCTTGCGAATCCCTTCCGCGTTAGCTAGGGCGCGGTGGGTCGGTCACCCCCTTCGACCGGCCCACCCTACTTCACAATCTTGGTAACTTCGCGCAACTCTATGTGGGGAAACAAAGCCTTGAAGACCGCCTTTCGCAAAGGCCAGTCAGAGGTGATAAATCCCTTGCAGTCTTCGACCACATTCTTGTCGCCACAAAAGTATTGGAAGTCGGCCTTATAGCCTACGCGACGGCCATTTTCATGCTTCAGTTGCACCCCATTTATCTGAAAATAGAATTGCGGATGCACGGTCAGATGAGTGATGTCGCCCATTCGCTGCATTAGGTGCAACTGGTCGCAACGAGCCGCTTCGAGCTTGCTATCATGGGTATGCAATTGCTCACATACTGTCTTCTTTGCACCGTATTTCACGCAGCTTTCCTATCGATCAATCGGTTGAGGGCTTCTTTCGCAACTTCAAACGTCTCTGCGTATGCAATCTTCTTTCCAATACGCCAGTTGCTAATTGTCCCTGCGCGGACGTTCGCTTCCTTCGCAATCTGATATTGTTTGATATTGTGGTACGCAGCACGGGCGAAAAACTCCCTGATTTCCTCAATTGAAGCTAATTCTTTTTTTGCCATACAACCTCCTTGACATACTCTGATATAGCGTCATATTATGACCCTGCAACTGATAAACAGCAGATGTGTCGAAAGGGAAAGCATGAAAGAATTATTCACAGCGATGGCGGAGGTGTTCCCCAAGATTGAGGGAGCGTTAAAGGATAGCATCAACCCGCATCTTAAAAACAAGTACTCCAGCCTCAGTTCTGTTACGATGGCAATCAAGCCAGCACTTGCAGAGCATGGCCTGTCGTATATCCAGAAGAGTCATCGGGCTGACGGTGGCACTTGCTGCGAAACCATCATCCTGCATTCGTCTGGTCAGAGCATTTCGTGTGGTGAGTATTTCTCGCCAGCCGCAAAGAACGATGCGCAGGGGTATGGCTCATCATTCACCTATGCACGGCGCTACAGCTTATCGGCAGCATTTGGTGTCTGCCCAGAGGATGATGACGGCAATGCTGCATCACAGCCTCCGCAGCGCAATCAGAAGTCAAACGAGAAGATTAGCGCAGAGCAGGTCAAAGAGCTTTTGGCTCTGATCGAGAAGAACGAGCGCGATCTGGTTAACCTGTGCGTTTACCTGAAGATCAACAGCCTTCACGAAATGCCAGCGCATGAATTTGACCGCATCAAAGCAATCGTATCGAAGAGGGCCAACTAATGTTTCTCTATATCGACGTAGAGCAAGGCTCACCGCAATGGCATCAGGCCCGCTGTGGCTCTCTGGGGGCTTCACAGGTCCATGAGGTGCTTGCCAAGACCAAGAGCGGGTATTCGACTGCTAGGGGCAACACCATAGCTAGAATCGCTTCTGAGAGGCTCACAGGGGCTACTCAGGAGTCGTTTAAGAGTGCTGCTATGCAGTGGGGCAATGATACTGAGCCACAGGCCCGGTCAGCCTACAGTTTCTTTACCGGCAATCAGGTGGCCGTCGTTGGGCTATTCAAGCACCCGACAATGGCTGGCACACACGCATCGCCTGACGGTCTGGTGAGCCATGATGGGTTGATTGAGATCAAGTGTCCCAACACCCTCACCCATATCGAAACGCTCGACAGCGACAAGATCGATCCGAAATACATAACGCAGATGCAGTGGCAAATGTTCCTGACGGGTCGTGAGTGGTGCGATTTTGTTAGCTTTGATCCGCGTCTACCGGATGACCTACAGTTGTTCATCAAACGTGTGGATCGTGACCCGGCGCGGATCAAGGAACTCTGCGAAGAGGTCGAGAAGTTCTTAGGTGAGGTCGATCAGATGATGGACCGCATTGAGAAAATCAGGGCCAAACGGGCATGAACACGATTTGGCTGAGAGGTGATCATTATCGCCGCAAAGCTCATGAGTTTATTGCCGACGCACCAGATGGCTGGTGGGTCATGTTTGGACCGCCGTCCCGTTCAAACTTGCAGAATAGAAAGATGCGAGGAATGCTTCGGGACATAATGAACTCAAAGCCGCAAGGCCGTGAGATGTCGGAGGATGATTGGAAAGCGGTCTTTATGGACGCGATTGGTCTGAAGCCACGTTACACGACCAATCTTGATGGTGATGGGATTGTTCATTTGGGATGGCGCTCGTCCTTCATGAGCAAAGAGCAAATGAGCGAAATGATAGAGCTAATGTATGCGTTCGGAGCGCAGCATGGCGTTCAATGGCAAGATAGGAACTAATTATGCAACTTGTGATTATTGATGGGAATGTTGGCCGTGACGCTGAAGTCCGCGAGATGAAAGATGGCACACCATGTGTCTCGTTTACCGTAGCTGTGCGTGATCCACGCAATCGTGAGCAGACCAACTGGTATCGCTGCGACTACTTTGGCAAGCGCGGCATGGCTGTTCAGCCTTACATCAAGAAGGGTACTTATGCTTATCTGACCGGATCATATTCGATTGGTGAGTATGAAGGTAAGACAACGCACAATGTGACGGTCAACGAATTGTCATTCGTCAACAAGGATCGTGACGCAGCGCCGCAGCAGCCGGTAGCACCTGCCCGCAAACCAACCGCACACGATACAGCCAAGCAGAACGGCTACCAGCCGCAAGAGCTTGACGACGATCTCCCTTTTGATTGAGGCTGTCAGGCCATGACAGGGGAAACCCGTCTGGCAGCCTTGCTTTCCACTTAGGCTTGATATACTATCAGGTCTAAGTGGAGGTAATATGGAAGAGATTTGGAAACCAGTGCCAAGTAAACCCGGTATTATGGCAAGCAGCTTTGGTAGGCTTTTATTGCCGGAAAGACAGGCAGAGATGCCCAATGGAGGGGTTCGCTCATATAAGCCAAAACCTACATTCGGGTATAAAGTGAAAGCATCCAAAAATGCCCGCCATCAATACATGGGTTTATGCAATAAATTTTATGGCAACATGAAAATTCATAGGCTGGTCTGCGAAGCATTTCATGGATTAGCACCATTTCCAAATGCCGTCGTTATCCACAATGATGAGGATGCGACAAATAATCGCCCAGATAACCTAAAATGGGGAACTCAAAAAGAGAATCTCAATATGCCGGGGTTCATTGAGTATTGCAGGTCGAGGGTAGGTGAAAACAGCCCACACGCTAAACGTAAGGCTAAACTGAAGGGAAAATAACATGAGCAATCTGTACCGTTCTTACGAAGATTATATTCGGCCAAAGTATCCGAATAAGATTGTCATTCATCGCACCGATAAAAAGCCGGGTGATTTTGTTGTGACGACCAGCAGCAAGCCAGCAGAAAGGGTGAGAGATGCCGGTCAATCTTAATAAGGTAGTCCGTAAGGAGGTGTCCGAAGGGGAGGCCATCAGCCCAAAAAACCGGCGCGATTTTAATGCTGAATTGCACTTAGAGGAGGCATCGTGGAACTATTACGTTGCCATCCTCAAGAGCCGGAGGCTCTTTGGTAAACCTAGCGGTAAATTACTCGAAGAAATTGTGAATGATTCCAAAGAGTTAGGATTGATACGATGAAACGGTTTTCAACAGGATTTGTGATGGGGCTGCTGCTTGGTGCAGTGGCCCCGGTCACGGCTGCAACTCTTGTTGGTGGCACTGGTTATCTGTCCGGCTGGACGGTCACCAAAGACGGTGATGAGATTTGCTATATGCCTTATGTCTGGGCCAGCATTCGGGAGATCGAATGTGACTAACGAAATGGTCGAAGCAATCCGTCAGCAAGCTGCTGAAGAGGAGAGGGTTAAGGTGGTGGCTCGATTACGTTACGGCGTAAAAGAGTTTACCAGCATGGCTAGGGATGATCCCAAGTGGGAGTTGGTGGCCGAAATCTTAAAGGAGGAGGCCGATGTTATAGAGGAAGGAGACTATTGGAATGGTTGAGATAATTATCGGGCTTGCCATAGTTGCTGGCTCTCTGCTGATTGGTTTCACGGTTGGTTATAAGGTCCGTGACCGTGACTATCAGCATCTACTCGAAAACTATCAAACGCTCATTGACCGTGATCCAAAGACTGGTCGATTCGTCAAATCAATGAGAACGCTAAAGAACGACTAATGCGTCCACTATACGAAACACAACAAGACCTAGACCGGGAACGGGAAGCCATCATTAGCCTATGCGCTAAAACAAGCTCCCGCCCGGTCAAATTGCCTATCTCTGCCCATGCTGATTACATGATGGTAAGGGACAATGAGGCCAAGGCTATTGTTGAGGTTAAATGCCGTAAAAACAATCGGTTAGCCTACGACACATACATGATCTCTAAGCATAAATATGAAGGGCTTTTATCGTGGACCAACTATGGTCTTATGCCGATCCTGCTTGTCAGTTGGGCGGATTCTATCGGCTATATACGGCTTCCCTGCCAGCACGAAATCGCAAAAGGCGGACGCACTGACAGGGGAGACGCTCAAGATATTGAGCCAGTGGTCCACATTAAGACCACCGACTTCATACTTATTTAGAGGAAGTACTCGACAGCCGCGAGAAGCAAGCCAGCGATACCGCCGCCTACAAATAGCTTCTTGCCTATGCCGCTCTTCTCAACAACGGGATCAATGATCTTCTGGACAGGAACATCGTCCAGCTTGTCCTTGATCTTCTTCAGCGCAGCTTTCTTGGCAACGCCTGTCAGTTTGCTTTCAATACCCATAACGTCCTCCTTAGAGCCAAGAAGCGTACTTCTTGGTCTTCATTTTACGGTCATCCAGCCCATGCGTACCGCCATTGATACGCTTCGTGAGAGCAAGGATAGCCGCATCCGTTATGCCTTGGTCACAGATCGACCAGAGCTTGTTGCGGTCAAAGAACCACAGCGCGGATTCAAAGCAGAGTTCCCCAGCCACAAGGTCCGGGTTCGTCATCACATCAGGCCGTCCGATATAATCAGCGAATGCCTGATAGTTTGACTTGCCGGTAAGCTGAAGAGCGCCGCGACCACGATATTTCCAGCCATCACCAGAAGTCTCATCTCCGTTGCCCATACGATTGGCATAAACACGGTTGGCAATGCGCTCTGGCTGACGTTCGTAGTTCTTAGCCATGCCTTCAGTGGGGAAATACTTGCGGAAGATGCCAAGCAGCCCCTTCGCGCCGTAGTTCAGGTTCTCGCTGAATGCCTTAAAGTTGCCACTTTCGTGAGCCGTCTGAGCAAAGAAATGCGCAGCACGGGCCTTGTTCAACTTATAGTAGGCAGCAGCAGACGCGAGTGTGCCGGGGCCAAACGCACCATCAGCCGTAATGCCGATCTTAGCTTGTAGGTTCTTCAGGCTCATTTTCCTGCACTCCGCCAATCTGGAAAATCATTCTCATCAATTACGCCATCACCATTAAGGTCATAACGCATATCCTTAGCGTGAATTTCCCACGGCTCTAAAACACCATCTCCGTCGAGATCGACAGGCTCATCTAGCTCCAGTTCTTCCTGCACAGGATCTTCAATAGGTGCAGCCATAGGAGCAGGTGGAGGGGTAGGAGCAGCCGGTTCAGGTGCTGGTGCAGGTTCTGGTTCCGGGTCATCCCGATCTTCAGGAGGCGGTGGAACCAACTCACCCTTCATACCCATCAGGGTAGCATAAGAGCCAGCCACAGCGCCGACCACAGAGGTCATGACGTAGCTGAGAAGGCCGAATACGTCCTTATTGTCGATAATCTCGTTTGACACGAATAGGCCAACAATCATGGCGCAGGTGATAGCGACAATGACAAAAGCCATCGTCTTTGCAGCCATCAAAAGCGCCTTAATTCGCGCCTCTAATAGTTTGTCTTCCATATTTACTCCCTTCCGGCGAGTGGATTCGCCAGCGTCTTAGTGATGCGGTCATCAACTTGCTTCTCAAGCTCTTTGATCCGCCTCTGTTGCTCCACATCCTGTGCGCGGAGTTCCTGAATAATAGCACGTTGGGATTGCATTGTCTCCCTTTCGGAAACTTGCGTCCTTGCAGATACCGCGTCAACCGTTTGACGGGTACTCATAACACTACTGCCAACGCTGCTAGAAAGGGCTGACAGATTATCCGATAAATACTTGGTCGTCTCCAAGTTCATGCGGATCATGCGCTCGTTGCTGTCCTGCCGCTCTTTCATCTTATTAAACTCATCGCCCATAGACGCATAGGTGGAGGTAACCTCCTGCATGGTCAGGAACTGCTGGTAGACTTGGAACCCGGCCCAGAGTGAACCGACGACAGTCGAGATCGCCGCAAAGATGATAGCAATCTTGCCGCTGCTTAATCCGCCAATGTTGAAGCTAAATCCGCTTTCATCAAACGCGACCTTCGATTCTTCTTTTTCGTCACTCATATTGGTCCTCCACCATGTCATCCCATGCCTGATCCTGTCCCCTCATCATTCGATATAATGCCAAATTTGCATCCGGTATGCGACGACCCTTGTAGATGTCCTTGGGCTGGTAAAACGGCATATCCGGTATCCGAGCTTGCGTGTATGCCCCATACCCCTCTGGGACCGCTGCAAGTTGCGTCATGACCGCGTTATCTTCTGAGTTCATGTCACCGACATCAGCAGGTGTGCCAGCCGACATCTCATTCTGCATTCCCATGTTGAGCAGTTCCATCTGCTGCGCTTGCCCTACAGGTGTAGTCATATCACCCATGCCGGTGACAGGTGCTGCTGCAAACGTCGGGCCTTCAGTGGGCTGAATAGAATAAGTCTCGCCATTTGTTTCAGTCGTTTTCTGCTGCCCAAATTGCTCGACATATTGAGCATCGGCTTGCGCTAAAAATGCGACGTTTTGCAGACTTGCCTGTAGCACCGTCTCACGGGAGAATGTGTCAGCGTCTTCGATTGCCTCACGCTGAAAGAAGTCCACGTTTTTATCATTGCGAGAATCAGAGCCATTTAAAGCGATTACAGACGCATCGTTTGCGCTTGCGGTACTTACTGCCAAAACTGACGATATAATGCTCTGAGCGGCCTCTAAATCGCTTTTAAGGGTATCTGGGCTATCATCCTTGCGGTCTGTGCGTTGAGTGTCGCTTTGAGATGCGTCAATCGCCTGAGATTTATCCTGAGTTGATGAAGTTGAGATAGTTGACCTGCCATCTTCGGATTTGGCTGCGTCAGATGCCGACTGCGCCTCAGATGCGGATTCAGCAACAGCTTCCATCGCGCCAGATAATTCAGCCTGAGTTATATCATCGGACATAACTGTAGAATCCTGTGACGCAGCCAGAGCAGTGACTTCACTTGGGTCAAGTCGATCCACATCTTCAGATTCAGCAACCTCTTCTGTTTCTGCAACCTCCTCAACAACCGTCTCTTCAGCTTCAACAATCTCTTCAGCAACAGTTACCTCTTCGACAGCAGCCTCAACTTCTTGTTGAATTTCAACAACTTCTTCAGTCTCTTCTTGCGGCGTATCGATTACCACATTTGTGGCATCCTCTTCTGTCATCTGCTCTTGCACAGGCTCATCAACAGTTACCGGGTTATCGATAATATCAGGTGCGCCAGTAGGTGCAATTTGCATTGGCGGCTCTGGCTCTGGCTCTGGTTGGGTTGCAGGTACGCCAGCGATGTATGATGTGTTGTCTAGTACATTAATGTTCTGACCGTAAAAAAGGCTAATGCTGTCAGCCATCGTCGGGCCAGTTAGGCCAGCAGACACGATGTGATACTGGTTGTTCATGTCGCCATAATTCCATTGAATTTTCCCATCAGGGAACAAGGCAATCTCAAATGTGTTTCTTAGGTTTGTGCCGTATTCGTATGTATTATACCAACCAAATACGGCTGCATCTGAACTGCTACGGTAATAAGGGTTTCCGCCACTAATCAGGTCAGACCATGATGCGTAAATCGCATTGCGCGGAGCTTGCTCTATAGGCATCCCATTGCAGCAAAGATGGTTGTTGCTTTGGAATGAGATAAACCCGTTGGTCGATACCCATGCAGAGGTAAATGTCTGGCCGAAATACTCAAACGGGAACGCAAACTGCACAACGCTTGTGCTGTCATCGCCACCATTGATCGGTGTCATTGTCTGGGGTGAACCAATGAATTGAGGCGGAATCAAGACCGGATTGTAGTCTTGCGCCGCAACAGGCCAGCAGATCAGCGCCGCGAGGATGACTTGGGCTTGTTTTCTTCCCATGCCGCTGCCGCCTCTTTGCCAATCTTGCCTTCATACGGGCAAGGTGTGCCAGCCATCTTCATGGCATCAAATACGCGCTCATCCTGACAGAGCAGTGACACAGCAGCTACCCGCATACCCATGTCGTATAGCGTCTTAGATAGCTTCAGGGCTTCGCAGTTCTTGTCGCGCACAGTCTTGCCAGCAGAGAAGCCGAGAATTTGCGTCTGCACAGCCCCAGAGACCCCAGAGGTGCAGAGGTCTTGGCTGTAGCTCATTATAGACGGCGCAATGGCTGAAGGAGGAGGTGACTTGATATTTTGATCGATTACCTGCCGATTCACGCTTTCGCTGTAACTGGTAGACTTACTATCATTTACATTGATGTTGTTGTTCTGATTGACATTTGTGTTCTCTGATACCGACGTATTCTGGTTGACGTTGGTGTTGGTGCTGACAGAGCGACTGTCGTTGACGTTCGTGTTCACGTTAAGGCTCTCGCTAGTTGAGACATTCGTGTTCACGTTTGTATTATTCGATGTGCTGGTTGAGGTGCTATCGTTGTAGTTGCGATTGGTATTATCGCTCGTCGATAAGCTGTTGTTTTGATTGATGTTTGTGTTCGTCGATGTTGACGTATTCAAGTTGGTATTCGTCGATGTCGATGTGCTGACGTTGGTGTTCAGGTTCTCAGACGTAGACGTATTCACATTGTTATTGTTGTTCGTGTTCGTCGATGTCGAAACGTTTGTGTTTAGATTTGTATTTGCCGACGTACTAGTGACGGTGCTGGCATTGGTGCTGTTCACTGTCTGATTGACCGTGCTGGTCGAGACATCGGTATTAAAGTTGTTGTTGGTCGCCGTGCTGGTAGACGTATTCGTGTTCTGATTGATGTTCGTAGCGGTCCCAGATTGCACATTATTATTCGTGTTAATCGATGTGCTAGTAGACGTATTTACGTTGTTATTCGTGTTGACGTTCGTCGATGTCGCCGTGCTGGTCGATGTCGAGACATTGTTATTGTTGTTCGTGTTCGTGCTGGTAGCCGTCGATGTAGACGTATTCACGTTCGTATTAGCATTTGTTGCTGTCGAAGTTGTCGTCGTGTCGTAGACGTAGTTGGTGGTCTGGGCGACCACCATGCTAGACCAGCCGACTGCAATGAGAACGAGAAAGCGTTTATTTACCACGATCCGCCACCTGCTGTAATCGATCTTCGATTCGCAAGAGGTGCGTCATCATCGTATCAAAGCGACGATCAATAGAGTCGAATTTCTCGTCCCCAAATTGAAGACGCGCTTCCAGTTTCGTCAGACGGGTGTTCAGATTGGTCCACACGCCAATCAGACCCCCTACAAAACTTAAAACCGTCACTATCGTATTGATGTCGATTTCCACGAATAAGCTCCAGATTCGACTTTAGACGCTCGTTATCTGGTTCGTGTAATACAGCATTTTGAGCTTCAATGACAGCATCTTCTTGCAAGCCAAGGTGGTAGGCAGAGATAGCCGCCATATCATGTAGTTTGGCTCCCCAGACTGACGGATCACAGGTATAGACCAGCGCCTTATCCGTAATCTTTAGCCCTGATTTGGCGGCATGGTGGCAGGTGTCCCAGTCATTGAGCCGATAGGCTTGCATGGCTAGATCAGCCCAAGGCTCACGGGTGTTAGGTGCTTCAGCCGTTGCCCGACGCAGCCACTTCATTGCTTCCCATGTCTCGCCACGCTCCGCATAACTCTGGCCCAGCAACCGCATCGCATAGCAACGCTCATTAGGCCAATCAGCACCCGGCATATCCAAGTAGCTGTGCAATGCCCCTATAGCCTCCTCCCAGAGCCTGTAGAACGTCAATTCACGGGCAAAGTAGAACGCATTACGCGGACAGGCTGGGTCTTCCTTCACAGCCAGCCGGAGAAGGTCCAGATATTGCCCACGGCTCTTGGTTGGATCAGGCAGGTGACGCACTAGCAGCTTGTCGGTGTGAGCATAGACCTCAGTGATCCGGCCATCAGGCACAGGATACTCATGAACAGGATGATGGAAGCGATAGCCGTTCTTCGCAAATATCTTCTCATAGTAGAACGTGATGTCGCATCCCCAATCAAAGAGATACCGAAGCCGTGTTGTCTCAGGTGTCCAAACACGCTCGATCTCCTCACGCCAACCCGGCTCAAGCACTTCGTCTAAGTCTAGGCTAATGATAACGTCCACATCAGCCGGTATAAGCGCCAGTGCGGCATTGCGGGCCACATCAAAGCGCCAAGGCTTTACACTGATGTCATAAACTGTAGCGCCGCATTTATGGGCAAGTTCGGCAGTGCCATCATCGCTACCAGTATCTGCGATGACGACATAATCAGCATCCGCGCATGATGCCATGAACCTCTCAACGAATGCAGCTTCGTTCTTTGAGATTGCGCTAACAGCGATTTTCATAAGCCCCTTCCTCTTATGATTTAACTAACCCATTCTTCCGTCGGAGCTTCAGGCCACACAGGAGCCAGAAGGTCCATGTCACGCAGGGCTTGGCGATAATCAGCAAAAGCCGTCTTGCAATCAGCCGTCAGGTTAACGTCTGCAAGCTGCGTCCAATCGCACAGAGCCAGCTTCGAGTTACGCACATTGCGGTTACCAGCCTTTGTGGCTTCATCCTTAGCCGTTAGCTCGTCAGCAGAAAGGCTTTCCACGGTCACAGCGTAAACGTCACCGCCTTCGAGATAGGCTTCGCAGGAAACCAGCTTCTGCGTGGCAGCATCGTGCGCCTTGAAATAGGTTACTGGAACAAGGTTGTTCTCAGCCATCCATTCAGCTTCAGGCCCAGAGGCAGGGAACGATACGTTAGGGAACAGGACGTATAGATCACCCGTCTGTTCGATGGCTCCATTATTTACGATAGCGACAATCATTTTTGCCTCCAGTTACTTATTCGGGAATGCCGCTGTGGGCGGTGTGAAGTTAGCAGTGTAGCGGGCTACGCCTTTAGTGATGCGAAGGTCGTCGATGTAACCATTGAGATACTGGGCTTGCGTATTGCTTTCAGCGCCAATTGTGAAGTTGTTCGTTGCGTTGTAGAGAGCAGATGAGTTAGTCGTTGATGATCTTGATGTGCCATCTACATAAATCGTAAACGTGCTTCCATTGCGAACAGCAGCGATGTGATACCACTGACCTGTGGACAGCGTGAAAGATGTTGATGACGTAGATAGGTCAAAGAGAACTGAAGACCCATTTGATGACGTAATCAGGCGTAAATACCCTGACGATCCAGACGAAAGCATCAGCGCCCAGCTAAGAGTTGTTCCCCCAGTATCGCCAGACCACTGGCCCATTATCATCGCTTCGTTGGCTAGTGAGTTGAAATACAC
>Ga0255072_1000029_pt1 | contig 33235 bp, 44 predicted proteins | sample Colum_Yuk_RepA_8_FD_188461 | JGI IMG/M metagenome (GOLD analysis project Ga0255072, IMG submission 188461) | Freshwater microbial communities from Columbia River, Oregon, United States - Colum_Yuk_RepA_8h | ecosystem: Environmental > Aquatic > Freshwater > River | place: USA: Oregon | collected...
CAGATATCCCTGACGAATTTCTTTTAGACGTAATACAAAAGCGCACACACAAGGATCGTGGTGCGATGAGCCCAAATGTTGTTGATGCTGTCCGATCTGTTTTTCCATCCGCTGACGACGCAGAAGTTGTTCAAATCATGAAGCGTTTGTCTACGAATTTTCGCAGATCACTCAATGAAGCACCACCAGCAATTGATGAAGATACAAAAAAACTTATCAAGGCATTGAAGGACAAAAATATAGAATTTATTGAAGTTCCTGCTAGTAGCGGTATTACTTCTCCACTCTATTACTTTCACCTATCTGACGATCCAGCCAAATGGGGTCGCGGATATTTTTTGAAGAAACCAGATAGAGGTTGGGAGAGCAACCAAGGAAACGGGAAAAAGATATCTCAGCACGCAGAACTAATCGGCAACATTCTTGCTAAACAAATTGGTTTTGCAAATGGTGCACCAAGGCTTGTCAAAGGAAGCAACAATAACCCATTCTTGTTAATGGACATTTTTGTCAATAACGCAGAAGGAAAAGTTGCGGGTCGTTACAGCCCGGGTGGCGTCACTGATGCAAAGTCTCGTTTCTTTAATGGTGCTTTGAATGCAATCATGAATGTTGCCGACAGGCATAACGGTAATGGCGACCAGATCAAAGGCAACGGCGCTATCCCATTGGATTTTGGTCGCGCTCTATTTGGTAGAAAGAGCGCGTCAGGGCAAATGCAGTATTTGTCTAGGCTGATGATGGATCAAGCGTCATGGGGTGGATATTCAAAACGCCTTAACGGGAAAGTTGGGGCGGCAAGAACTCGCGAAGTAAATGCGATTCGTGCTGAATTACAGGCGGACATAGCGTTGGCGGCAGAAAATATGCGTGTAGGTTTGCGTCGCGTAAACGAAATGAACCAAGCGTTTGACGCTTTGGACATTGATGCGAAAGATGACAGAATGGCAGATCTTGTCTACAATATTGACCAATTCGCATCCCCTGAATATCTTGATCTTCTGATGCAGAAAATAAACCCTTAAGGAAAATGACTATGAAAAAACTTATTGGTGTAATTCAGAACTTTGGTTTTGGTATTTCGTGCGACGGTAAAAATGTTGAAGTATTCGGATCTGGTGATACAGCAGAGTCAATCAAAAAACTTATTGATGATCCAGAAAGCAGTTACAGCCAATTCGTAAAGAATGGGACAATGGAAGATCCAGTTGAATATTGGATTACATCTGCACAGAACTTTGAATACGAGACAATTCCATACTCGCAAGAAAACTTGGACATGATGAAAGCGAAATTTAGCGAATAATGCTTCAGAATATTGTTGACTTCAAAGCAAAATCTTTTCTTAGTGAACAGAACACGTCCACGATTGCTTACGAAGTTAAGGCTGTTCGCGCCATGTGGGATCCAAGCCTTTCTATTCCCGGCACCAACCGTCGTGGTGGCTGGCGATGCCCAACAGGAACACGATACGGTGGACAGATAACAGATCGTTTTGGTCGGTCTTGTGGTTGGGGCGTAGCGCGACGCATCGCTAACCAAATATCAGACATTGGTCAACGCTTAGAGAATGTTGATGATGCTCGCCGTGGTCGTCGTATTGCTCGTCGCGAACGCCGAATACTTGCAAGACTTAATCCTGAAGGCGGTGGCGCTGGTCGTCTTGAGCAAGGTTTGCGTGGTGTCGCAGATAGGTTAGACGGCGGAGGAACGCCAAGCCCTCGTGGTGCGCGTAGGAGAACTGTTGTTGCACGACCACCATCAGTTGATACACCTGAAGCACCTAGGGAATTGACACCTGCACCTCGCCCACAGCGCAGAAGGCGTGCACCAAATGTTAGAGATTCAGAACAACGACGCATGGATCGCGAAATTGAACAGCCCGGTGCGCCACGAACAGGCGAAGCACCTGCTCGTCCTGCCCGTAGACGTCAACCTGCGAGACCACGGGGTGAAGGAAATCTTCGTGAATCAGAACAACGAAGAATGCAACGCGAAATTGAACAGCCGGGCGCACCAAGAACTGGTGAAGCGCCTGCTCGTCGTCGCCGTCGTGCCGTAGTTGAAGCAACAAAGAAACCTAAAGCACCAACACGCCAAGCAGGAGAGACCGATCCGCTTGCAGTAGCAGAGCGTGATCTTAACGAAGCACGAGACATGTTGCAGATGATGCGACAGAATAGTGCGGCTCCACAGGGAATCAGGCGTCAACGAGAAAAAATAGTTAAGTTGGAAGAAGAGGTAAGGCGTCTTCAGCCTCCACGCACAGTTGTTGAACCAAAAGTCGTTAAGCCTCGTCGCCCTAGGGCAAACCCTGACAGGAACGACATTGGTGCGCTACTTGATGCTGAATCGGAAGAGCGTCGGAACGCCCAACCTAAACGCAGAAAACCACAACCCGGAAATAGTGACAATGCTGCGCGTTCAGAAGAATTGCGACAAAACCGCGTAGCGATGGAACAGGCTGTGCTTGCCGACGCAAAAAAGAGGCAACGAGAAAGAGAGATCGGTCAGGAAGTTGATCTAGACGAAATACTTCAGATGAATAAACCACAACGTTTTTCACAGTATATGAATCTTGTGCTAAGAGAACAGCGCCTCGCCCTAATCAACGACTCTGAAAACTATCCAAGTGGTCGCGAAAGGCTTCAGGCTAAATCAAGAGAAGCAAGATCACGAATCAGAGATGTAGATGCACGGTTGGAAAAAATAGAAAACGCAATTGATGATAAAAAACTTTCCCTCAATGACTACATAAATGTTGGCAACGAGCGGTTGACAATATCTGATTTGAAGATGCGCATGTTTGATCACCGCGAAGGTTGGCAAGAAGTTCTTGACCAAGTCGGTTCTGGTTCTCCACCATTCAGCACATTCGCTCCTGAGCCTCTTGGTGTTCCTCTTCTAGAGAATGATGCTTTTGACAATTTTGTACGAGGTTGGATTCCCGCGATAGGAGATGATCTAGATGCCGAAGAACGAGAGGTGATGAGAGCACAGTGGGACGCTGAAGAAGAACCAATTAATGATGTCAGAAGATTCTTTAGGCGCAGGATTCTTGATGGAGATTTTGGCGAGCCCGAAGATCTGAGAGAACGAATTGCTGTTAACTTGCAGGAAATTCGTGAGGCTCAAAGCCGAATGGACGGCGATGTTGAACTGATTCAAGATGGCGCCGCAACTGGTCAAAGAAGAGCAGATGCATTAAATAGGATTGTTGTTAATGCTCAGGATAGGCGACGACGCGTTCTTGAAAACGAATTCTTTGAACAAGCATTACAAAATGTTGCATCTGAATCCTCACCGAAACCTAAAACCAAACCAAAAACACCTTCAACCCCAACTCCAATCCCAACACCAACACCTACTCCTACTGGTGATGCGAGCGCTCCCAAAAAGCCCAACGGAGCCGATAGAGCCCCAACAGAAATAGCATACAAGCCCCTAGAATTCAAACCCGCTTTTGAACCAGACAAGAATCGCGAAATTGAAGAAAAACTTCTAGCAATCAATAACGCTCCCGAACTAGCGGCAATGATTGCAGAACTTGACAAGTTGAAATTTAATCATGGTGCCGAGCAACAGGGACGACTCAATGATCATCACGATGCTTTGGATAAAGCACTTAACGCTATCGCTGGTGGCAAATCGGTAGACGAGGCAATAGAGGATTATCTTGACGATCAGGACGGAACTGTTCAGGCAAACGTAAAGATCGCAAATAGACAAGCACGCTATGACGAAGAGTGGAGGCTTTTTCAACAAACTGGTAGCAATATCAGACAGTTGGATCAAGCAAACAAACTCTTAGTTAGAGAAAAAGTTTCGCTTGAACTTCGTAAAAGATTTGAAAAAGATCTCAAGAGTGCGCTAGCCCGAAAAGAACAAGGTTTTGTTATTAACGAAAATGATTCCAATTTAGGGAAGATAACACCTGACGCTGTCAAAGCAAAGATTGAAGCCGACATAGATAAAGCAATATCTAAACGGGGTAAAAAGTTAGAGAAATATCTTGATGAACGATATCCCGCAGGTGGTCCTCAACCGAAGTTTAAAGGTATGACGCCAGCAAAATGGGCTTCGCTTAGCGCATCCGAGAAGGAGTCATATATCAGGGAAGCATATTCCCATCCTGTCATTAAAGGTGCTAATGGAAAGTTGTACAAAGTATCAGTAACTTCCTATTCCGTTGATAATGGAAAAATTAACCTACAGACATCTTTTGATGAGATTGACGCTAACGGAAGGGTCTTGCGGTTCGGAATTGCTGTTTCTTCTAGAACGATTTACCCCGGAGATGCCAAGAAGGTTTATCAAAACTCATTTTTCATCCGATCCGATGTGGACAAAGCGGCAGATCTTGCAACAATCTACAATCAGACAGCATTCACCTATCTCAAAGCAATTGGAATACAAACTGCTGAAGTCGGTCCTGCTGAGGACGGGAAATATGTTTGGGCACGAGTTGGTTTCAAAGAGAGACTTGGCGGAATGAATAGCACTCATTACCAAAGGTTTGAAGAAGCATTGAAGTTTTACAAAAACTTTGGTCCGGGTGGATTGATTTCTTCAGACGAGCAATACATTCGTGTCAAGAAATTTATTGAGTCTGGACGGGCAGGACGCAAATATAGCCATCAAGATGCAATATTCTTGATTGATGATGGCAACATCGCAGACAAAGCAAGACGAGAATATATTAAGCACTGGTTCGTGGGTAATGCACCTTTGAGTGGTGCAGTTCTGAGTTTTGGCGAACAAAAAATTGGCGCACGGGTACGCTAGGGATAATTTTATGAAACTAACCAACGAACAAAAATCTGTTATCAGAGATGAATTATTCAGAAACATAAAGAACGATGAAACACGCTCAAAAATAATTTCAACCGCTTTCGGTTTCGCTCACGAAAATGGTGAAGATGGTGACATTGAAAAAATGGTTAGTTATTTGATGAATAACAAAAACAAAATTGATGAACTTTTTATGGAATTTGGTATGTCTATGCCATACTCATCTGAGACGAAACCTGAAAAGAAAAAAACCAAAAAGTAATGTCAGAAAATAAAGAAAAAACCACTAGAGATCAAGCGCTTCGTGTTGCCCGCATGCTTGGATGTCAGGGCGCTCATGAGACCGATACTGGCTGGATGCCTTGCGCCTCACACGAAGAATATGAGGGTATCAAAAAGGGTAAAGAAGAGTATCTGAAAGTTCGTGCTTCAAATAACAAAAAACCTTTGCCAAAAATGGTTCAACGCACCAAGCGTTTAGAAACAAAGTCTGATGCATATTACGAGAATCGTGCTGATGCTGTTGCTATTTCTAAGGCTCGTGGTTGTGGTGGTGTGCGAACTGTCATGCTTGCAGGGAAAAAGTATTATGCGATTTGCAACCATAAGGCACCTAAACGGGGTTGGGAGAACCTTGACGAGAAACCTATTACTGGTATTGCTACTTTGCCGGGTGGCGGGCTTGTAACTGGCTCGTTTTCTGGTAAGTCTTTAGGTCGTCCTATTGGTGGTGTATCTGATTTTGATGGTGATGGTGACGGGTTCTCTACTGGTCCTGACGGAGAAGATAATATTCCTGTACCCAAAATACCTAAAAAAATGTTTCATGGAAGCACAGTGAAGTTGAATGTTGGGGACTACTTACTCCCACCTTCGGAAACTGGAGTTAAGCCACGAGCACATCCCGACATTGACGCAAATGAGTTCAACAACACAAACTACGTCTACCTAACTTCAAAACTTGAAGATGCTCGTGGTTATGGATCGGATGTCGTGAAACCCGGACAGAAGATATACATCTACGAAGTTGAACCATCTGACGATGTTGAAGAAGATCCAGAGAATGAAATTTTTGGGGTAGAAGGCGGATTTCGTTCTCGTAAAGCAAAAATAAAAAAGATAGTAGCGACTCTTACGAGTAATTCTGATGGGTCAATGGACGAAAAGGGTTTCGTCAACTTTGTTAGCCGTTCCACAGATCCTGATACTTTCAGCGATCCTGATTCTGCTCGTATCCGTTCAAGGAATCTTGGCTGTATCGGTATTCGCCGTTATACGGCACGGGATGGGAAACTTGTTTGGCTTCCATGTTCCAATGTGTCCGACTACAACCGTGTCACAGGTATCCGAGGGGATAACAGCCCGAGGAATAATCCTCGCCGTCAGGGTTCGGGTTTCAAAAAGAAATCAGAAACAGAGGAAAAAGCACTTGGTCGTTCAATCGGTGGATATAGAAGAATGTTCAAACCGATCGGTGGGGTAGGCGCTCTTGAAGATGGAGACGGAGACGGTTTTGCTACTGGTGCAGATGGCGAAGATAATATTCCTGTAGCAAAAGTGCCAAAACCTAAAAACAAAAAACCAGCGCCCAAGAAAAAAGTACCAAAGAAAAGGTTAACACCACAACAACAGCGCGAACGAACCAGATGGGAAAACCAACTTCGGCGAGACGAACTTGCTAAAAGGAAACGAGAGATTGAATTTGAGATAGAGCGTCGTAAACCAGATGTCCCTCGTCTCCCACCGGGCATGGTCAGCATTGAAAAAGCCCGAGAAGTTAAAAAACATTGGGATGACCTTGTTGACAATCTTTTTGAACAAGCAGAATGGGGCAACGACGAAAAGGCTCAGGAAAAGAAAAAACGGAAGTTGTTGGCTCAGGCTTATGTTGCCACGGCGCGCAAGTTTAAACTTTCTCCCAAGCAAGTACAGCAACACATGAACGAAGTTGGTAGAAGAGTGTACGACGATTTGCCATGGGTTTGGCGTCCAGAAGATCTACCAGTAAGAGACATCATGCTAGTACGAGGTGCAAAACCATCACAAAAAGATGCGCTAAGCGATGGCATCATTTCCTTCAAAGGTGTCCCTAAGCCAAAGAAAAAACCGCCGACTGTGACAAGCACAGACATCAACAACCTTGCTGTCATGGTACGCAAGAACAACGCTAAAGCAAAAACTTCTGCCAAAACCAACCTCCGTGACCTCAAGGTGGTATTCGTCAGAGGGCTGTCCGACGGAGGACGAGAAGAAGCAAATAATCGGGTCTCAAAGTTCCTATCGTTGCTGAACTCCGACAAACCTAAAGATGTAAAGTATTCAGAAGATAATGATCTTTTGCCTATTGACCACCCATGGAAAAGCCGTAAAACAGCCAAGAAATGGGCTGATTTTGAAGAAGGCGAATACGGTGTCAAATACGCTGGCGGATGCTGTCCAAAGGTAGTTAAAAGATACCGTCCCAAATAGCCGAGTGTTAAATATGGGGTTGCATTTCTAATACTACTTTGATGTTATTCTCGTATTACAGTAATAGTAACTGGACTAGGTGCTTACCGAAGTCTGCAATAAAGAAACATAAGTAATCACCAACCAAATCCAATTCACTAGGAGTGAACAACATGTCATTTGACAACAGCCGTTTAACTGAACTTCAAGGTGCAATGCGCACCAAGATGGCAGAAAACAAGACAATCGCCGACAACTTCAAAATTGAAGACGGCACCGTAGTCGTATCCGCAGAACAAAAGACCGCGTTTGACAAGAACATGGCAGACATCCGCGAGATCAAGTCGCTCGTTGAGAGCCTTGAGTCAATGCGCGATGCTGACAAGTGGGCTTCAGAGCCACAGGATTCAGTAGCACAGGCTTCGGCTTTCGCTTCACAAGAAATCCAGCATGTAGTTCAGTCAATGGGTCGCAAGAGCATTGGTGAGGCATTCCTTGCTTCAGCAGAGTTCAAGTCCCTTTTGCAGAGCGGTTCGGCAAACATGCCAGCACCATACAAGTCGGGTAGCGAAGTGTACAGTCAGAAAGACTTGTACTCGGCACTCCCAACTGGTACACCTGGCTCGTTCGGAACCATCCAACGCGATGCAATGGTTATTCCTCCAATGCGTACCAAGCGTGTTCGTGACTTGTTCCCAAGTCGCACCACGACTGCTGCGATCATTGAATACTTCCGCATGACGGGATTCACCAACAACGCAGCAGCAGTTGCTGAGCGTTCGGGTTCCGCATTCGGCGCCAAGCCACAGTCGTCTTTCACCTTCGTTGGTGAGCAGGCTCCTGTTCGCACCTTGGCTCACTGGGAAGCCGCACACCGCAATGTTCTTGCTGATGAGCCACAACTACGCTCAATCATTGACAACGAGTTGATGTACGGTCTTCGCTTGCAGGAAGATGCACAAATCCTTAACGGTTCAGGAACTGGCGAAAACCTTACGGGTATCTTGAATACCCCGGGCGTACAGACCTACGACTGGTCGGATGGCGTGTACTCAGCAACTGCTGGTATGAGCGACACCAAGGCTGACGCAATCCGTCGTGCCGCAACCCTTTCCTTCTTGGCTTACTACGAGCCATCGGGTATCGTTCTTAACCCGAACGATTGGGAAGACATTGAACTCAGCAAGGACGGCAACGGCGCTTATGTCGTAGCAGTTTCTGTTGCAATGGGTGGCGAGCAGAAGTTGTGGAGGATCCCAGTTGTGGACACCCCTGCAATTGCTGAAGGCACTGCACTTATCGGCGCATTCGGTACAGGAGCACAAATCTACGACCGTGAGTCACCAAGCATTCGCATTAGCGAACAGCATGCAGACTTCTTCGTGCGTAACGCAATTGTGATTCTTGCTGAACAGCGTTTGGCTCTTGCAGTCAAGCGTCCAGAGTCGTTCGTCAAGGTATCTTTTGACGGCGCACCAGCAGCACCGTAATCATTAAGTAATTAACAAAAACCCCGCTCTAGCCGAAAGGTTGGGGCGGGGTTTTTGCTTTTTGTGGGATAATGAGGAACTATGAAATTCACTGATTTGATTAACGGTCAACCAATCTCTATTCGTGTCAAAGCGGAAGAATCTTGCCCTAAAGCGACACAGGACATTGCGGTAAACCTTGCTAACAGAGGCAAAGCAATCAAGACAGCGATGTATGGTCCGCTTAATCCTTCTGAACCAAACACAGAGTACTGGGGCAAGTTGGCAAAAGAGTGGGATGTTGATAATGCTTCTGCGAAAAAACAGTTGTGCGGAAACTGTTCACTTTTCATTCAAACACCTTCAATGAAAGACTGCATCAACAAAGGTGTAACTGGTGGCGATCGTCAAGATGAGTGGGAAGCAATTGATAGTGCTGGCGAACTTGGATATTGCGAAGCATTTGATTTTAAGTGTGCATCAAAGAGGACTTGTCGTGCATGGGTTGCGGGTGGTCCGATCGTTAAGGAGAAGTCTGCCAAACCGTTGCGTGATCCAAAGGGTGGTTTAACCGCCGCTGGCAGGGAACACTTCAACAGAACAGAAGGATCAAACCTCAAACCCGGTGTCAAAGGAAGAGCCGACACACCAGACAAGATGCGTCGCAAAGGATCATTTCTTACACGGTTCTTCACCAATCCTTCTGGTCCTATGAAAGACGAAAAGGGTCGCCCAACACGACTCGCTCTTTCAGCGGCTGCTTGGGGTGAACCAGTCCCACAGAATGCAGATGATGCTAGGGAATTAGCCTCCAAGGGCAAAAGAATGCTTGAACGATACAAGAACTCCAAAGACAAGGATTGACCATGGAAAGATTTTGGTACGGTGCAAAACTATTGAAAGTCATTGACGGTGACACTGTTGAGTTGATGGTTGATCTAGGTTTCAATATCCATCACAAAATGCGTGTTCGTTTGTATGGAATAAATACACCAGAGTCTCGGACTAAGGATTTGAAGGAAAAAGAATTAGGTCTAAAAGCAAAGAAATTCACTGAAGATTGGCTGACAAGTCATGAGTGGGTTTTTGTTAATACAATCCCCGACAAGAACGACAAGTACGGTCGCATTCTTGCGCGTATCTTCAGTTCTGATCAGATCAACGACCCTAAAACCGCCTGCCTAAACATAGACATCATTCAGGCTGGTTGCGCTCGTGAGTACTTTGGTGTTGGCGACAAAACATGGGCTGAATTTAAAAACAACTAAAGTTTTGTTGTTGCCTGAAACTCGTAATACCTCAAGTCGCTTTTAAGGTAATCAATCTGTTTCTTTAGATCCGCTACCTCTATACGTAGTTTTTCTAATTCGCTATCAACCAAATGGTTGAATCCTTGTTCCGCTAGATGTGTTTTTTCAAGCATCTACCTAGATTAGTCCTTTATTCAACTAGTAAAAAGAATGTTGAAGAGAACCTTTTTCCCTTGGTTACAGGTCTAACCCAATGCCACAGGTTCGCATCAAAGAATATGCACGAATTTGGTTGTGGTTTTAGGGTGAATAAATTCCTCAACTCGGTGTTGTCTACAGGGGTTTGAGGCAAAGGCGGTTTACTGCTTGTGAAGCAAACTTCCCCACCTTCGTAGTCATCGTTCAAGTAGTAGACGGCAGAAGCATTCGGGGAGAAACCAATCTCTGGATCGTCTGGATAATCCTTATTAGGGACAGAGTCTTGGTGAACATCCATTCCTCGGTTCTCATAAAAAGCAAGGACATTTCCACCTTTTATCTTGAGAAGATTTTGCTGACAGTGAAGCGGGTAAAGGGTATTGATTTGTTCACGAACTTCCCAAGTCCCAACGCCATCAAGGTTAACTAAATGCGGGGTTTGTTCACTTGAACCGCCATCACGGCTAAGAGCCTGATCAAGAATATCCTTGAAACGATCTTCTGCCAAGAAATTTGTTAAATAAACAAACGGGGTAAATGGTTCAACACCCATCAAAGCGTTTCCCACCTCATATGTTTCTTGTATACATCAGGGCTGATAACCGTTGGGTCAACCCACCAATCTTCGTGGATCGTTCTCACAACAAGCGTGTAGCCAAGACAGTCAAGGATTTCCCGTTGTGCGTCTCTTTGCCCTGTATTACGGAAATACATGTTCGCGTCATGTTCAAAGGTAATAATTGAAAACCTGTACTGCGTTAAAGGAACAGTGATTAGACCTAGAAGAGTGGTGTAATGATTCCCGTTAGGTCTCGTAGCCCTGTCATAGCCAGTATCAATATCTACTTGTAGGTAGTCAATTTGTTTTGGAAAATGGTTGTTATGAAAGTAACTGATGTAATCAAAGTTCAAAGCGTCACCCATGCAAGGGTTTGACCTGTTTTCAATGAACTCTTCACGACGCTCATCAACTAGTTCAAACGAGACACCCTGCCACCCGAATTGCTTTTCTAAAACATTGGTGTTGCTACCTTCAGATGAATGAAACGCGCCTAGTTCAACATAAAAGCCATCTTTTTTATAATCAAGAATGTCTAAAACAAATGCCTCTTGATTACTGCTACCTGTGTATCGGTTCACTTCTTGAAACCGTTTTTCCGCACTAGATCGCCGACTGTTTTTATAGTTGAGCCAAGTGAACTTTTGATGTCCTGATTAGTTATGTTGACTTTCACGGTTTCTCTTTTTGCTGAATTCAACTCAGACTGAAGAATGCGAATCATCGTTTCAAGTTCTTTTAGTTTTTGGTTTGTTTCTTCAACAAACTCTTCAAAACGATTCTCCATATTGTCTCCGCCGTAAGGCATTTCATTCTCCGTTTTCTTGTTTTTCAACAATCCTGATCGCTCGTGAACATATTCTATCCCATTGTTCTGGATGGTTATCTTTAATCCATTTAATGGCGATCTGTGAACGCTTGTTGGCAACGATTTGGTGAAACCTAGCCTGAGACTTTCCTGCTGAGGTTTTTCTGTACCCACGCATGTATTCGGCGGCTGCTTTTTTGCATAGTCCGCATCTACATTTAGAGTTCGTGTATGTGGCGTAAAGCCCGTGAATTATTTCGTCTGCCATGACCAACCATAGATAGTTCGGAGGTGAGTTTTTGCCACATCATCTCGTGTTGTTTTTCCGCCAGAATATCCGCCTGCTAAAGCAAAAATAGCCTTGTTGGAACCAATGAAATTAGAAACCATTTTCTCTCGTTCCGCTATGACGCTTTCGTCTATCCCGTGAGATCCTATTGGATCAATTCCTGCGTTATAGATAAATAGTGTCTTATCTGTTACGAACGGTTCTGCCAAATTCAAGGCATTCCTAATTTCCTCTAAATAGTCTTCTTCACGACCAAGAACATGTAGGGAAGCCCATGTCTCGTTTTCGGCAATGTCATATTCGTCAAACCAGTTCGTTGATAAGTCAATGTGTCGGATCGGTTTAACTGATGTTTGAAAGTTCTTGTTGAATTCCTTCAAAAAGTCCATGGTTCCACCGCCACAGTGAGCATCAAAATCAAGAACAATAGGTTCAAATCCTTGCTGATATGCGTGGATCGCTGACAGTGCTATCCCGTTGATAGTGCAAAACCCCGCACCGCTACCCCTTGAAGCATGATGAAGACCCGAGGAAAGACTTCCGCTCCTGTTAGAGCCTGCCTTCACATCGTCTACTGATGCCACTAAGCCGTGCGTGTGTGCGCGAGCAAACTTGTATGTGTTTTTGCACCAACCAAAACCTTGGCTTTGCGATAGATGTGAATCATTATTTGTCTTTAGTGCTTCAACATATTTCGGGGTGAGCCATTTGCTGATGAGGCGATCCGTTACAGAAATGTCCGTGATCTGCTCAGGGTCAACAATTTGGATTTCGGGTATGTCTTTAAGTAAGCGAACCCTTTCGGCAATATCGTTATCCGAATTGATCATGCTGACAATGTTGTTTGATTTCCGTGATGTATCAAAATCATGCTTAATACATGTGTAGTTTTCGTTCCAAAAAACTTTCATCAAATTACCAACCCATCTCTGTGTGGTTGTTGCGTATCTCTGAAAGAGTTGTTCCAAGATTGAAATAGTTATCTAAATGTTTGACCATCAGCGTGTTGGGTGCAAAAGTGCGACGAGCACCACGATAGAAACTTTTCTCAATCGGATGCTGTTTTTGTAGCGTCAAAAATGCTTCAAGCGGGTCAACGCCATTTGCTATTGCCACGCCCCATGCTGTTGCTGTAGACCTAGATATTCCTGCGTGACAGTGAACCAACAACTTAGGAACTCCAACGCCAAATTCAATCAGTTCAACAACATCGTCAAATGTCGGTCCGCCATTGCTTTCAAACATGGTGTCCCTGAATTCAACGACCTTATGTATAGGGTGTTTGAAGTCACGCACTTCGTCCTTGAAAGGACCGGCGGTGATTACAGCGTCATATTCAAGGCATTGGCTTCGTGCTTCTTGAAGGTTTCTGACGGTCGGCATGGCTATTAGTGAGGTTTCCATATATTCGCTTTCTTTAGTATTTGTAGGTATATTACTCATACCGTAAGTGTAGCCCCCATGTGTGGCGTTTGGCAACCCGACAAAACCCTCTGAATACAAGGAATATATATTTAAGTTTTTTTATATAAAAAGTTGTTTTTCTCCGACATGTTAGTTAGTCTCTCTTTTCAGGAAGACATAAACCACTAGACAGAAATAGGAGCCCAATATGGCTACAACATATCAGCAACTGAAAAAGAAACTTGGGGTTAGCCGTGGACGCAAGCCACTACCCGCAGAGGAGCGCGCCCGTCGCGCCGAACTGCGCAAAGTTGAGGCAAAGCGTCGCAACGAGGCGAAGCGTCGTGCATCTTTTGTTCTACAAACCCGATACACCGAAGAGTTTGATGAACTTTTTGCAGAAGAAATGAAGGCAATGAAGTTGGAAAACAAGTTCGCACCCAAAAACTAACATTTGGGGCAATCAGTCTATGCCCCCTCGCATAGAAGGGAAGGAGCGCCGAAAGGCGCTCCTTTTCCTTTTCCTAGGGCGAGGTATAATTGCCTATGCCTGAGTACATTTTTGGTGACATAGAAATCTTGCGAGCAGTCTCCGAACCATGCATTGTTTGCGGTGACCCGAACGGCAACTGCGTACCCGAAGGACATAAACCTCCTGAAAGACTTTTCGGATTGGGTATCTTCAAATCACTAGATGACAAGCAAACATTTAGAATAGAAGAAGATTTTTTTGTAGACGAAGAAATCTCTGCTGGTGTTTTCGCCAAAGTTCGCAAATTTGCTGTCGGTCAAGTGATCCCTTTATCTGAGGCAAGAAAATATAACCTTACCCGTAATTAGGATTTTACTTAAAATACTTGGTGCTGTACTATTGTTCTCCACCCATATTGCCTAGTGCGCCGAAAGAGGATGTAATGACTTCGCTGTTATCCCAAGAATTTGTAGACCGATACAAAACACAGACACCCCCATGGGGATTCAGCGGTCTTGGCGAGGTTGTCTACCTACGCACATACTCTCGTCGGATTGAAGAGTTGAACCGAAACGAAACTTGGTTGGAAACAGTACAGCGATGCGTGAACGGTGCAGTAGAAATTGGGACACCACTCACAAAAGATCAAGCAGAAAAACTTTTTGACCATGTATTTCACCTGCGTGGATCGTTCTCTGGTCGCGCCCTATGGCAACTTGGAACTCCGTTGATCAAGCAGTTCAATGCCGCTTCACTGAATAACTGCTATTTCGTAAACATAGAAAAAGTAGAAGATTTTGAGTTCCTCTTTGATCACCTGATGCTTGGCGGTGGAGTTGGATTCTCCGTTGAACGAGCAAAAATTCATGATCTACCAAAAGTTTTGCCTAATGTAAAAATCACACACGACCGTTCAAACGATGCAGACATCATTGTTCCTGACTCTCGTCAAGGTTGGAGACGGCTACTACACAGCGTCCTTAAGTCTTATTTTGATACAGGTAAATCTTTCTCCTATTCAACGATCCTTATTCGCGAATTCGGTGCACCACTAAAAACATTCGGTGGAACAGCAAGCGGACCCGGTGCGTTGGTAGACGGAATTGCAGACATTTGTAAAGTAATGGAAGCACGCGAAGGAAAAAAACTTCGTTCAATTGATGTCCTTGACATTTGCAACATCATCGGTCGGGTTGTTGTTTCAGGATCATCACGACGCTCCGCACAGATCGCTATCGGCGACCCTGACGATGTTCTGTTTTTGCGAGCAAAGAACTGGGCTTCGGGAGATATCCCCGGCTACCGAGCAAACTCAAACAACAGCATCTACGCCGACTACTACGACCACATCATGCCAGAACTATGGAAGGGCTACACAGGTGGCGGTGAGCCGTACGGCTTGGTGAATCGTCGCCTCGCCCGAAAGTTCGGACGACTCAAAGAAGAACGAGCAGATAAAACTATTGAAGGATTCAACCCATGTGCAGAAATTGGTTTGGGTGACGGAGAGTCCTGCAACCTTGCGACAATTTTCTTGCCGAACATATGCAGTATTGAGCAGTTCAAGGAACTATCAGAACTCCTTTACATGGTTCAAAAGCAAATCACTCGTCTTGCTTACCCTTACGCCAAAACAAATGCAATTGTTGCCAAAAATGCGCGTCTAGGACAAAGCATCTCTGGTGTTCTACAGGCTTCCGAGGAACAGGTTTCTTGGTTGGATGAGGCATACCGCAACCTTGACGAATTTGATGTCAACTATTCAAAGGAAAAAGGTTTCCCTCGTTCTGTCAGGTTGACAACCGTTCAGCCATCAGGGACGCTCTCATTGCTCCCCGGGATCACTCCGGGCATTCATCCCGCATTCGCACCGTTCTACATCCGTAGGGTGCGTTTTGGAGCGTCTGACGCCCTTGTTGACGGTCTCCGCAAACGAGGACACAAGGTTGTTTGGGATATCGGCATTGACGGTCGCGAAGACCACACACGCTACGTCGTTGAATTCCCATGCAAGTCACCAGACAACGCAGTTCTCGCAGAAAACATGACAGCCGTTGAGCAACTTGAGTGGGTACGGAAAATGCAAACCGAGTGGGCAGACAACGCCGTTTCGGTGACCGTGTACTACCGCAAGGAAGAACTTGAATCCATCAAAGAGTGGCTCTCCAAGAACTACGACACAGGTGTCAAGTCTGTTTCATTCCTACTTCACGCCGACCACAACTTCCCTTTGCCTCCATACGAAGAAATCACACCAGAACAGTATGGTTCGCTATTAAAGAAAATTGACATGAGCATTCCACTCAGTCAGGCAACAGGAATGGATCTCACCATTGACGATTGTGCGACTGGTGCCTGCCCAATAAAGTGACATGACCAAAAAAATAATCAGCCTTTACCCCGTCGTCATTAGACAGGCGAGGTATAGCGGGATATATGAAGGCGGAAAGTGGATTGCATTCCCAGAATGCGATGAATTCACCGAACCTATGTTCAATTACTTTCATGGTGACGACTGCGATGCCGTTGATCTATTCACCGACGAGTACCAACAGACAGTTGGGATAGGGGAAAGTCCGAATCTTGCATATGCCGATCTTTGTAAAAAAAATGGGATTGAAACAGAATAATGTTCCCAACATTAAAAGAACTTGGTGCTCATCATGTCTACGAGCAGGCTATAGAAATATTAGAGAAACATGGGTTCTCCAACCACACGACATATGACCCGTACTCAAAAGAGGTAGACATTTGGGGTGCGATACTTCTTGCATGCGGTGCGAAAGAAAAACTACTCGCAGAAGGAATTGCTGATGCAGAGGAATGTGGTGTTGCGCCATTCATGTGTGGACGAGCAAGATTCTTCTGTGAATATCTAGAACTTATTACAGGAAAAGAAATAGCAGAGTGGTGCGCTATTTGCACTAAAGAAGATGCTGTTGCTCTGCTTAGAAAAGCAAGTGACAGGGTTGCTATAACAGTTCTACGCCCGTAAATAGTTGATCCCCCACAGACCTGCACGGATGTGGGGGATCAACTATTTGTCGGGTTTAAATTTTTACTTACTTAATTATCAGGCTACAACTCCACCTGGGTGGTTGCCACGAAGTGTTGCTACTGCAACAACATCTGAACCATCTTGATCTGCTGATTGATCAATTTGAAGAAGAGCGGTCAAGTTAGAACCAGCGGTTCCCGAACCAACTGCACCAACAACCAAGTAAACAAGATCGTCTGCTGCGAGTTCATCGGCACCATCAACGGTTGACATTGTTGCTACAGCCGAAACTGCACCAGCGGCGATTGACCAAGTTCCGACAACAGTTCCAGCGGCGCTAGCCTTGCGAACTGTTCCACTCAAAACTGAACCAACAGGTGCGGTACCAGCAGCAACCGTGATTGCGCGAACACGACCCGAAACAGGAACGCGGGTAACAACTGAAGAAGTTGTTGCGACTGCGCCTGTAACCGTCATTGGGAGAAGAAGTGGTGCTGATGCTGACATTTTTGACCTCCAAGTCAAAGAGAAATACTGGAATACCTATGTAGGTAAATAATACAACATTTATTACCCCTCAGAAGCAACCTCAAAAAGCGTGAGTTGGCTTTCTTCAATCTCACGGGCAATTCTCAACTTCTCTTTTTCGGCAGATAGACGCTCAGTCGCAATCTGCGCATATTCGGGGTTCAACTCACAGCCCAAATATGATCTACCCAACTTTTGTGCCACCACGCCAGTAGTGCCAGCACCAAAAAACACATCAAGCACTGTGCAGGGCACTGTTTCAGCGGTTTCGCATTTGCAAGCCTTTTCCCACCCGATTGTGTCGGTTTGGGAATAACCTGCGTCTCCCTTGCCATTTATTTCCCCATATGCGCCTTCGTAGTTGTTTGGACGGTAACGAGGATCGTTCACTGGAAGTTCGTTTCGGGCTATTCTCTTGCGATTCACTTGACGGACCATCGGTGACCCACATTGAGCACAACATCCCATTTCGCTCGTACCAGCGGAGATGCAAGGCTCTATCAGATCCTGCGGGAAGGTCGCGAAGTGCGCTCCCTTGAATGGTTTCGTTGTCACAGTCCATACAGACCTCTTGTTCCTAAAGGCTCCAGTTGAGCCATGCATTGCGTTAGAAATACCTGCATCTTTACGGCTGTCTGCACGAGACCCCCTGTCGTCGTAAGCATATTTTGCTGGTTCTTTTATTGCTTCACTGTCAAAGAAATAATGTGACTTCTTCGTCAACAGAAACATGTACTCATGCGCTTTGGTGCACCTATCGCGAACAGATTCGGGCATCGGATTCGGTTTAGCCCAAATAATGTCTTGACGCAAATACCAGCCGTCTGCTTGCAAAGCAAAGGCAACACGCCAAGGAACACCAACTAAATCTTTAGGTTTGAGATCGCCGTCATCGCGACCTATTTTGGCTCTGAAATCTTCGTTCTCCCCACCAGCGTTAGAAGCATTAGTAGAAGCGATTGACTGCTTCCACCCATTCCCGTTGCTACCTGCATAAGAGTCGCCGAGGTTCAACCAGAGCGTTCCGTCTTCTCGTAAAACTCTGCGAACTTCACGGAACACTTCCACCATATGTTCTACATATTCGTCAACGGTTGGCTCTAAACCAAGTTGGCTATCCTTGCGCATCGCTCCGCAACGAGGGCATTGGACTTTATAAATGCCGTCACCGATAGCGCCTTCAAGAAGTTTCTGTCCAGTTGAGCAACTCTCACTGAACTTACTATCCCGTTTATGAGAGCATTCAGGATCGCCACCAATCCAAGTGGCAGTTCCATAATCCCTTAGACCCCAATACGGTGGTGAGGTGACAACGCAGTGAATACTGTTATCCGCCAAAGACGCAAGAGTTTCCCGTACATCACCAAGGAGAATGTTTGAATCAATAACAAATGGCAGCACTGTTTCTTCGTTTGTCATTTTTCCCCTCGTAAACCCCTCATTGGGGTTAAGACTACTTGCTAATCTTGAACCACGCAAGCATTTTCTTGCGAAGAGGCAAAGATTTCACATCATTAACTCTGATGACGGCAGTCTGTTCAGCCATGACCTTCATGAACTTTTCGGCATTTGCGAATTGTTCTTTCGTTTCACCGACTTTTGCCAACAAATAAGGATCCTTAGCAGCGACAAGTCCCTTAGTTTTCAGTCCAGATGCCTCTTTGGCAGGAGCCTTTTTAGCAGGAGTCTTCTTTGTAGGAGTCTTCTTTGCAGACGCCTTCTTGACGGGAGCCTTCTTTTTATTGGATTTTTTTGGTTGTTTTGATGTCATAGAAAAAACACTAGTACAAAATAAATAGCATAAATGCAACCCCATCATTTTGGCGAAGTGACCATACAGTAGGGTTTCCTAACATGTATACAGGCTTCTACGAAACAGAATTTGACAAAATAGCGCTATGCGCCGAGTCAATCAAAACTGCAAAAACTTCTTTAATTGAAGAAGATGGAATTGGCTCCGATTTAAATATAAACATATTTGGGTGGAAAAATAATGAGTTGGCAACAATAATTCAACTTAAAAATACTTTCTCCATACCTAAAGATGAGCGGATCCGATCATTAATAGAGGCTTCCGTGATCATGCGTCGTGGTTGGGGAATCACAGAATTCACCATCGCAGCCGAAGGATACTGCTCAATGGCTCCAGCCGAAACATCTGGTGAAAACCTCGCACAACTTTTTGCTTTAAAAGACTCACCAGTAACAGAATGCGTATCTTTTACCCACCTAACACTTGACGACCATATTTTTGTGGCGATGCCATACAAGGTGCAACTAGGAAGAAAAGTTGATTTCGGCGATGTGCTTTGGTTTAATGGCGGGAAAGCAATGCGCGATATTGAATACCCCGCAGCGCTAAAAGCGTCGTTGAAACTAAAACAGGAACCGATTGACTCATCTCTAGACCGAGAAACATACTTTGGTACACTTGCCTCAGCAGTAATGCACTGCGGATTTGAAATATTTTATAGGGACGATGTATAAATAAGAAAATGGAACCAATAGATTTTTTCCACGAAAATGGTTATGTGGTATTCAAAAAGGCTATAAGCGAAAGTCTTATAGATGAATACAATTGTGCATGGGATAAAGAAAACTCCGACAAAACTGATCAATATGGAAATAATTTTGGGTGGGATAAAGAGTCAGAGCACCTAGAACATCCCGAAGTAATGGACATAATGTGCAGTCCAATTATTTCTGAATTTTTTGTTGAATTAGAACTTGCCGTTGCTCTTCATCGCGTGGACACTTGGGCTATGAGCAGTGAAAAACCTTGGCATCATGATTCAACATTATCCAACCCAGTTGCATTCAATAACTATATTGGTGCTTGGGTTGCATCAGAAAATGTGTTGCCCGAATCAGGACCATTCCAACTCATACCCAAATCGCACAAGTGGGATATTGACAAGTATTCAGTTTATTTCGGTGAAAATAATGGTGAGATTAGAGACGGCAGGTGGTTTAACCACGAAATAGAACGGCAGATTGAAGATCACAAAGAAATTCAGCACTTTACATTTCTTGCCGAAAAAGGGGATGTTCTCATTTGGCATGGGAATCTAATTCACCGTGCACTCATACCAACCAATAAACAAATTACACGAAAAGCGATCATCGGTCACTACAGCAACTCAAAGCAATATGAAGGTGCAGTTGACGAAGGATACGAAAAGAATATGACCTCACTGCTTGGTGACCCAAACGTTAAACAATGGAAAAACTCAGGGTATTACTACGACAGAAAAAGGTAATTAGAAATTTAACGGATTTTTCTGTTTTTCAAACTCTGTCCATTCGCGGAATGAACCGCCAGTATCGCCGTAACGGTCAAATTTATCAATGGAATTCATCAGGAATGAGTGAGTTGAAACAACGATCGCCGCTGTAATAAGAAATGCAATAATCATAGGAATACATGATGCCATCTCTGCGAGCGATCAACTGCAAGAAACTATCGTTTTACGAAATTAGATAGTGTCAATCTCTTTTTGTGATACTAATCATTCTTCGGCATCAACTATTTCAGCATCCTGAATATCATCTTCGCCCTCACCCAACGCAGACAAATCACCGAGCAATTCTTTGATTGTCTCACGAGGCATAATTCCCGCATCGCTCATAAGCATCAAAAGTTTCTTAGCCTCAGCCTCAGAATCAAACTTCTCCGTCTGAACCACACCCGGTGCGCCAGCCAAAACAGCCCGCAACGGAGAAGCATCGCGAACATCCATTTGAACATTCACATTCGTTTGTTCCATACCCAACAATTTTGCGCGACGATCAATAATAGAAAGAACAGTAGACACAGCCTTGATATCTGGCTCAATAGAAACCTCTGTGCCGTCGTCCATTTTTTGTTTTCGGTGTTGTGTTAACGGCCAGATTGCGGATTGCAGAGCATCCAAACGCTCAAGTTCCATCTGAAGAACCTCGGGGTAAGCCAGCAAAGCCTCCTGATTCAACTTGCCAAGTTGCCTTCGGATTGAGTTGGAAACATTGGAAGTACCGACCCCGAACCTGCGTGCTATCTCAGCGATTGGAACACCAGCCTGACGCATCTTGAAAATACGCAAGTCACGCTCGGCAAGAAATTCTCTAGTTAAACCTTTTTCAGCCATGTCAGGATGCTTTCATAAATTCAATAACTTCAAATGGGAAGATTTTCCCTCTTCTCATTTTAGTCGGGAACTCCCGTACATCTCGCGCGCCACGGAAATGTCGCACATCATAGACATAATCCCCCACAGCCGTTGGGTCAGGAGTCAGAGATAGACCGAACTCCGGCCAGCGTGACCACACGGCAGAACCGAACGGTCGCAAATCTCTAGTGGTAGAAGATGTCCCCAATGGGGCGTGGTGCTCAAGCCACAATGAGCAGTTGTAGTAATCACGCAACATGTCAAAGTATTTGGCTACTTCAACAGTGATTGATTCCGATGTCCTGCCACCCGGATCAACAAAAGATTTGTAGATCGGACCGAGCAAAATTAGATCAGGTTTAATGGTCTCAACTGCTTCTTCAATAATTGATCTGTCTGACGGACGCATCAAATCAACACCTGACGGCTTAATCAGGATATGACACTCAGGTTCACCGTCCAAATAGCCAAGACGGCGCGCTGCACCCATGATGTTCGCCGAAGTTCTTCTAATGATTCGCTCAGGGTTTTCAAGGTCAATAGTTAATGTTCGTATGGGTTTCATGCGAGACATGGTGAATGGGTTGATGCCGAATGAACTACAGATCGCCACCTGTCTTGCGAGCATTGTTTTTCCGACGCCTTCAGCGGCTACAACAATTACTCGCTCTCCACGCTCAAGAACATTAGGGATAATCCAGTCATAGTCTTCGTTCTCGGTCTCCAACAAAAATTGCGACCAATTGACAAGTCTTCCCCTATCAATTTCATCTTCACGTCCAAATGAGCCGATAAGCATTGATGCTTTTGTTAAGCGAACATTCTCCGAAATATCCTCACGGATTAACAGGGAATTCAATCTTTCAGCAAGCGCAACTAGTGGTGTCGTCGCTTCAACGATCGCTTCGGTTTGTTGTTCCTCTTCTTCATGTTGGACTATGTCGTCCAAAGGTTCGGAGTCTTTCATTTCAACTAGATCATCAATTGTTCCACCAGCACCTAAAAGTTCTGATACATCTTTAAAATTATTTGGAGGAACCCAACTGACAACAGTGCATCCGTTTTGTTCAAGTGTTTTAGTAACCATTTTTGCGTGGTCTCTACCTACACTGTCATTGTCCGCAATAATCCACACCTGAGCGCCCTCTAATGCGCGAGTATGTATGTCAAGCCACTTGCCCGCACCGTTTGGTGGTGTTGTCGCACAGAAACCCAAAGCGACCATATTGTCAGCATCTTTTTCACCTTCAACAAGCCAAATCACTTCTCCATTGTCTTTAGCGTGGAGGACATCGGGTAGGCGATACAAAACCTTTGGTGTGTCGTCCAAAGAAAAAATGTATTTGCCCTTATTGGCAGGGTCTGGTCGTCTTTGTCGGAAAGTTTTCTTTCCCCACTGATCCACGAACCGTTGCTTTTGAAAAAGAAGTTTCCCGTTTTCGTCACGATAATCGTATGTAGCGACAAGAGAAAGTTTGCGTTCCTCTTTCTTTTCAGGATAAAGATCAGCCAACTTTAACCCCACCGACTGACAAACCTGATCAACGGAACAGCCCTGCCCGCGATGGCAGGTAAGTAGAATTTTGTCTTCATTTCCTAAGCCCACAGAGAGCGATGGATTGTTATCGTCGTTACGGCATGGACAACGAGCCTCCCAGCCATTACTTGTAGGACGGACACCGTTCAGTTTTGAGAGGAACCTGTCAACATGTTGTGGGACAGAAGCATTACTCATTTGCTAAGTCTAATCTATTAATAATCCTCTGTACTCTTCCTGCGTTAACCGACCTTCGGACAGTGGGTGATGCCCTGCGATCAAGTGGCAAAGTTATTTTTTGCTGGCGTCTCAGAATTTCTCTTTCAATTTCACTTTTTCCACCCCAAACTCCAAGCGGTTCATAGCGGAGGGAATAATCTAGGCAACCCTCAACGACTTCACATTCCTTGCACATCTCTTTTGCTAATTCAACATCTTTGCGATGCTGACCAGCGGGCAGATTTGGATAGAACAAGGTGATGTCTTTCCCCTTGCACGAGGCTTTGCTCGTATCAAAAAAGTCACTTATATCCTGAGTGTCCAAAATCCCCCCCGAGTTGACTTGTTATCCGTGTAATGTTCGCCTAACACTACAACCCCTGTCAGGGAGTTCAAATGTTTTTCTCGTATTTCCCAATTTTCTTTGCAAGTTCAATATCTAAAAAAACTGTCACATAGTTCACGCGAAGAATGTTGTCTTCGCCCACCTCTGACACAACCTCAACACTGTCCTGTGGACAACCTATGGAACTCGCAATCCCTGCCCGAAGTTGAGCAACATTAACTTCCTCATTTATTGATTCATCATAAAAATCCCACACCTCTTCAAGGGTGGGTGGCTGAACGATAGTTAATGCTTTGAGTTCTCTTCCCTTTTCCTCCCCGATGACGCACCAAGTGCAAGCAATTTTCGGTGCAGATGACGCCCTTTTTCGGACTTCAATATGTCCGCATTCAAGTTTGTGATAATAAGAGACGTCACCCCACGCGCCTTGTTTGTCAATGGAGAGAATAGTCTTCTGTGGCGCAGATTTTTTATTTATCACGGGCAAATCTGTCTAAACCTATTTTGCTCATGTACGCATCGTATGATTCTTTATCTTTTGCACCGTAGAAACCAAGTTCTTCACCTTTTAAGATCACTGAAGCATGGTGATCCATTTGACTTCCACCCAGCGTTCTTGGTTTGTTACATTGCTCCACTTTGACTTTGTTGCGCCAATCGTCCAACCCCACAGATTCTAGATATGCACCGTTTTTGCCACTCGTATACTGCGTGTTGATTTTCATGCCGTATATACGGTATCCGCGAGTCCATGCCCTCATTGCTAAAACGTGCTCCTCGCCCCAAAAAAATAGTCGCGGATCAGCCTCGCAGTCAAACAGAAAGTCTCTTGTTGAAAAGTGAAAGGAACCAGAAATCATGTGGACTTCTTTGTATCCGTTTTCCAAATCGGATTCACTCCAAGAATAGTCTGTTTGTTTTTCATGCTCGGAATTTAAGGCGAACTTGTTTAACTGCCAAACAAGGCTGTCCATCCAACTATCCAAATTCGGGGGTTCTTTTTCATGCACCCAAATATCCTCAGACTCAGATTTTATAAAATCTTCCTTATGTAAGTTTATTTTATAAAATCCACCAGTTAAATGACTTAATATTAATTTGCTTGTATTTTCTTGTTTCTCTATTTTTCTAAAATATTCAATTAGTACCGAGTCCCATTTTTCTTTCATTCTTGTATGGGCGTCTACACGTAAAACAAATTCCTCTTCTTGAAGCAACTGAGATGCAAGGTAATAGGCATGCCCAAGACCAAGCGGGAACGGGGAACGCAAATCAACGACACGAACATGATCGCCGAAACAGTCAAAAGTCTCAAAATCCTTTCTATCCGAACGCTGATTACATATACCGACGAAAACACGATCAGGATCGTCTGCCATCTCAAAAATGCTGTCAACGGTCTTGACGAGATCCTCTTCCTGAAAAGACGGAATTGCAACAAAAATACGATCCATAAAACTATAGTAACCTTAAAAATGTGGCGCAAATAATGGGTTTAGATCTTTCACTCACAAGCACAGGAGTGAGCATCGGTGGACTAACGACAAGCATAAAGTCCAAAAACAAAGGATCCGAACGACTGCTAGAAATACGCAACGAAATTATAAAACTAGCCCAAGAGGCTGAAGTAAAAATAGTTGCCATTGAGGGATATTCATACGCCTCCCGTCACTCGCAAGCCCACTCCATCGGTGAACTAGGTGGAGTTATTAGAGTCGCATTACGAGAACTCGGAATCCCAATAGTCGTCATACCTCCAACCTGTAGAGCAAAATTCGCCACAGGGAAAGGGAACTCAGGGAAATCGGAAGTCATGTCAGCGATCTCGGCTAAAACGGGGATAATCTGGTCTGGTGGTGATGGCAATGATAGATGTGATGCTTGGATTCTTGAACAAATGACACTGACCTATTTGGGATTATCGCAATACGAATGGAATGAAGATCAATTTTTGGCACTTAAAAAATGCGACTTCACGGCAATAACAGGAGAACAAAATGTCTAGGTCACAACCAATATCCCAAGTAGAGATTGAATCGGAAATCATGAGATTGCTAGGCATGCTTGAAGAAGAAACAGAAGCATTTGAAGTACTAGCAGTTGACGCCGCGAAAAAAGATGCGCTCATGAAGGGGAATTGGGCTAAAGAGTACCTAGCCGCCAAGGGCAGTATCAAGGAACGCGAAGCATGGGCGGACTACAAACTTTCAGACGAAGCGTACTCGTATAAGATTAGCGAAGCGTTAGTTAAATCTAAACGAGAAAAACTTTTGACCGTGCGGACATCTTTGGACGCACTCAGAACATTGAACGCCAATGTTCGCATACAAACAGGAGCCTAAATGTCAGGTATTCATAAAAGCATAGAACACCTAGCAACACCGCTAGAAAAACTTGTGCACCTTGAAAATAATCCGCGCAAAGGAAACATTGATGCAATCGTTGCGTCATACCGTGAATTTGGTCAAGTAAAACCGATCGTAATCAAAGACAACACTGACGGAACATCAACAATTATTGCTGGAAACCATCAGTATGAAGCAGCGAAAAAACTTGGGTGGGAAACAATCGCATGCGTAAAATTTGAAGGAAATACAGAAAGCGCAATCGCTTATGCCCTAGCCGATAACCGTACAAACGAACTTGGCACTACGGACAGCAATATGCTTTTTGAACTACTCGGAGAAGTTGGCGAACAATACGACAACCTCATAGACGCTCTTGGGTGGGACGAATTTGATTTAGCCGCCATGGAAGGCGACTACTACCAAGAAGACGATGCGCCATACGAAGCACCAGTTATTCAACCAATAGCAACGATAGAACCGTCAAGCAACCCAACCGTTATAAGTACACAAATGGAAAACGGCGAAACAATGCTTACTGCGCCTAAGGGCACAGACATACAGCAAGCAGTGACTCAGGGCGCGCCGTCGGTGGTTGCTAACGGTTCAAAAACTATTGTTCAATACACCCTTGTATTTGACAGCCCTGATCAGCAAAGAAAATGGTATGACTTTATTCGCTGGCTAAAAAGCGATCCCGGCACAGACGGAGAGACAACAGCCGAACGAGTTCTCAACTTTGTTGACGCACACGCCAACTATTAGTCAAATAGTTCAATTTCCCGTGCGGTTATTTTTTCGTCTGAAGCATATTTTTTGTACAGTTTTTTGATAATTGGGTGAACAGAAACCGTGTCATTTGAATAATCAATCATGAGTTGGTTAAACAAACTGTCATAGAAACTATCAGGACCACGCGGGCTATGACCCCTTGGGTATGCGCTCTCAAGGGAAAGCATTTCTTCTGTGGGTATATGGTTATACATTAAATAGTTGCGTGAAAAGTATTTTCTTTTTTTCTTGACCGCATTTGCGCAATGGAAATAGCAGTCACCATCAAGAGGGAAATAGGGTGAACCAGAGGGGAATATAACAACCTCTCCAGCATTTGGCTTATACGAGATCAAGCCAGCAGAACTATAAAAAACTATTTCCCCACCCTCGTAATCGTCATTCCAGTAGAAATTGCAAGTCAGCAAAAAATTGACTTCAGGACGGCACATCTTTTTTATTTCAAAATCTGTGTGGTAGTTCATAGCCAGCGGTTTTTGGATTCCGTATATAGATTCCGTTCTTATACTCTTGTCGTGATCCATTTCAAAATCGGGTTCGTATTCCCCGAAATTGACCGCTGATTGAATATGAAAATCTGAGCCTTCTGGTTCAATAACACCATATGTTTTGCAGTAATCTTTTATTATCAGTTCTCTGCCCTGAATTATTCTATTTGCAAGATTTTTTTGACTAATAAAATTGGGATCTTCGCTATTTGACTGGTATGAACTTTCTTCGGTATCTGTTACCCGACCGAACGTATACCAATTCCTGTAAGGCTTAAAATAGCGAGGCGCATCAGGATCTTTGGTGGTAGTTCTTTCGTGCTCATAAATGACCTCAAGAACTTCCGCAACATCTGGAAACAGGTTTGTGTAAACACGAATATAAGGCGCAATTTCGTGTGATTCCAAAGAAAACTCCATAGAAACAGACTAACACCAGATAAATTCATGGCATGCATAACACCCCACAGAACAACCCTTCACGATACCTTCGTTATGGATCGGGGGCTTACAGGGTTCTCTGTTACGCACGATTCAGGAAACAGGACTCCTTCACTTCGGTTGATTACAGGGATTTTGTTTTGGGAAATGTGTCGCGAAAAAAATTGGACGCAGATTTAATCGCACTTAGCAGAATCGGCTATCTAGATAAGAGAGAGAACCCGAACCCAACAGCGACTAATACCTACGGTTTTGCTAAATATGTTTACACCATCACCCTCATTGGACAGCACGCGTTGATGGTACTTGGCAGAAATAACCGTCTTCAAGAAGAAAAAGCGAGAAGACACAATATGAACACCAACGGGTTGGAACGCTGGAGAAACCAGCAAAAAACACTAGGATCACAGATACAAAACAAATAGGAGAAACAATGAGCACACTATTTTCTTTAGACAACCGTGTTGCCCTGCTTACCTGTGGTCTCACTGGATACGGCTGGATGATTGCCGAAGGTTTGGCAGAACAAGGTGCAAAACGCGTCTATGTTGCCGACAAGGAACCATGCACCCCTCGCACAGTCTTGGACGAGGAAGAGCAATCACAACTTGATGAAATCTACAAAAAAATTATTCATATACAGTGCGACATAACCACCGAAGAAGGACGAGAAAAACTTTTTTGTGAAATTAGCGCCCTTGAACCGAGCATCAACATTCTTGTCAACTCTTCCCTTTACAACTCTGAAGGCTGGGAAGAGGTAATAAAATACAACCTAGAAGCACCAATCAAAATAACCGAAAAATTCCTTCCCCTGCTCAAAGCGTCAACGAACCCTGACGAGGGGACAAGCATCTCAACAGAACAGATGTACGGGAAAGTAATCAACATTTCCACGGTTGACGGAATAAACCCGCCACAGGTAGCGAACTTTGCTTTCAGTTCAAGCAATGCAGGGATTAACCATGCGTCAAAATCTTTTGCTGTGCAATACATTCGCCATAAAATTGTTGTTTCATCAATCACTGTCGGACTGTTCAATACAACACCCAATGAGGTGAACCCAGCGAACAGGCTTCAAGTAACACAACGAATTCCCGCAAAACGCCTCGGGCACAAAGACGACATCGTTGCGGCGATCACATACCTTGCTTCCCGTGCTGGTGATTACTGTGTTGGAACACACATAGTTGTAGACGGCGGTGTATCGGAAATCCGCGGATGAGAAACATTTTTTCACTAGACGGTCGTGTCGCTGTTGTGACAGGTGGGTCAAGCGGAATCGGCGAAATGCTTGTTAAAGGGCTAGTTGGCAACGGATGCGACCGAGTGTACGACATATCCGTTCATGAGCCTGTTGCTGAAAGAACAAGAGTTACCTTCATAAAAGCAGATCTGCTTACACTTGAAGGGATAGACGAAGCGGTCTCAAAAATAGAAGAAACAGAAAAACATATAGACATCCTTGTGAATAACGCTGGCATCAGTGGTGGGGCACCATCATTTGAAGAGTTCAGCGAAAGACAATGGGATCAAGTTGTTGATCTGAATATGAAAACTCCGCTCTTTTTCACACAACGCATGCACAAACTTTTGAAAAAATCATATGAAACCAATAAACGACTATCAAAAGTAATTAACATCTCATCAATAAATGGTTTGTCAATAGACAGAGATAGAACATACGGATACCATGCAAGCAAAGCAGGACTGCTTCACATGACACGCCAAATGTCGTTAGACCTCATCAAAGATGGTATTTCTATGAACGCAATCTGCCCCGGAGCGTTCCCGTCAAACATGAATAGACAAGCACGAGACTATGCGCACAAAACGTCAGAGCAAATACCAGTCGGGCGCACAGGGTCACCAGATGACATCACAGGAGCAGTCGTATATCTCGCCTCGCAGGCAGGAGATTATGTTCTAGGGTCAACACTCGTAGTTGACGGAGGAGTAAACAACATACGATGAGCGAAAATACAGAACCACACCTAACTTATGTCCCACTGCTAGAAAAACATGATCCAGAACTGTGGGAAACCCAAGGCGTAGATATCATCGCCAATAACTATTACACAGAAAAAAATACAGGAGCGCAAGCAGTCATTGCCGCTTGGCAAGAAATAAACCAAAAAACTCTAAACACAGTCGCGAAAAAACTAGGCTTCCCTGAACCGCTAGGAGTAATACACGCACTAAACACATTCGGGAAAAACCTTGCCATCAATGACGCGCTTTACAAAATGCGAGACAACACCACACCTTGGCGATGAACCATATCGGGATAATCTCACCCGGCAAAATGGGTCGCACACTTGCGCTTACCCTCAACGCCAACGGAAACAAGACATATTTTGCTAGCCGAAGCAGAAAACCCGAAACAGTTACACTCGCAAAACAAGCAGGAATAATAGAACTGCCATCTATCAAAAACCTTGTACAAGAATGCGACACAATCATTTGCATCGGGACACAAGGAATCGCATTCAACACAGCATCACAAGTAGTGCTCGCACAACCATACGACGGTCTATACATAGACTTCAACTCCCTACACACCCCACAAGAAGAAAAAGATTGGCGTTTCCTAATGGAAATGTCCAACAGCCGATATGTAGAAGGTGCTTTACAGGGCTACCCGTTTGACATACTGCCAAAAACATCAGACACCCACCTAATGATCCTCTCAGGTGAACATGCAGATGAAGCAGAAAAACTATTTGCCAACACAATATGGTATATAGAAAAAACTAAACGAAACGCAAAAACGGTCAACAGAGAACCGTTCCAACAGTCCCACGATGGATAAACTTAAACGCGTGGAGACCAACTTTATAAAATGTGGGGACGCCCTACAAGAACTCAAAACAATTCCCGACAACACAATAAACACCGTCATCACATCACCGCCATACAACAAAAAAGGTATCCAAAACGGCAAAACACAAAACAGCAACCAAATCTGGCAAAAACACAATATTGACTACAACGAATACCACGACAACATGCCAGAAAACGAATACCAAAACTGGATAATAGAAATCATCAACGAACTACACCGTGTAATCACACCAGACGGATCCATCTTTTTTAACCACAAACCACGCCGACACAACAACCAAGCACGGCTACCCACAGAATTCATTCACAAAACAAACGCACACATATATCAACTGATCATATGGAACCGCAAAAACAGCCCGAACATACGCAAAGACCACCTGCTACCAAACACCGAACACATCTACTGGCTATCCAAAGACAAGCCGAAAACATTCCGTGACAACATAGACACCAAATATCTTGGCGAAATATGGGACATATCACCACAACGGCAAACAATCCACCCCGCACCATTCCCAACACAACTAGTAGAAAACTGCATCCTCCTCACCACACAACCCGACGACATCGTCCTAGACCCCTTCAATGGGATAGGGACAACCACAAAAACAGCCCAAAAACTAGGCAGAAAATATATCGGATACGATATAGACGAAAAATATGTGGAGATAGCAAAACAGTCCCCTGCTAGATAAACTACAACGAGATGGAAACCGCTACTAAATATCCGTTGATGCACCTCACCGCCCGAGAAGTACTGCAACTACGCAGATTCACCGACCTCTGCAAAGCAAACAAAAACGAACACCAAGTAACCGACCGCAAATATACGGCAGGAGCCACCGAAAAAGGCATCATCATGCTCGGAAAAGCAGGAGAAGTGATCATCTCCCGCTACTACAACACCGAAATAGATTGGGAAATCTATGTAGGCGCAGACAACGGTTTTGACACCATCATAAACAACAAAAAAACTGAGATCAAAACATCATCCCAAAAAGACCTGATAATCAACGACCCTGAACACTGCAAATACGGTTTATGGAAACCCGACACAGAACAATGCATAGTCGTATGGTGTAACCAGCCTAAACACCAATGGGAAAACATAGGCACAAACACACAGTTCCAAATAATCGGTGGAACAACCCGCCAAAATTTCTTTGCAAAAGCCCAAAAAACCGACTACGGTTATGGTCCGAGACTAAAACTAAACGAACAACAACTAACACACCTATAGAAAGACATAATGAACGAATTCCAACAATGGTGGGTCACCCACCTAGCCCAAGAAACAGAAAAGGCTCACAAACAAGCCGAAAGACTATTCCCAATCCGCGTACTCAGCAACAAAGCAAAACGCGACATCTTCATGGACACCTTCCACTGGACAATGCTAGAACAGCGAATAACAATGGAAAAACTATTTAAACAACCCGTAAACCTATAACAGGAGCAGAAAATGAGAAAAAGGCAACGCCAAATATATGCCCTCAATGTCAGCGAACCACAAATGAAAGGGCTCCTCGCACTTGTAACAGAACAACGAAAACAACTAGCAAAAACCCTGCAAGAAAAAGGCGACGCACCAGACACCGATCGCATATATCAAAAATTAACCCAACTCAAAGGAATAGAAAAAGCATTAGAAACCTCAATCTACTTCCACGACAAATTCTATGAAGCAAACAAAACACAAATCAAAGAAAAACGCGAAACCCTAAAAAAAGCAAAACCGCCGCGCGAAATTTTGAAAAACGACCCCCAACAGTCCCTCAACAAATAAACCGAAACGACCATGACAACCACACAAAAAAATACGCCCACACCCGGCACCGAAATCCTCCAAGAAGCCTACAAAATCGTAAACCAAGACCGCCAAAACACATACGGACACCCAAAAGACGACTACACAAAAGTCATCAACATCTACCAAACACTCACAGGAAAAGAACTAACAATAAACGAAGCAATCCTCTTCATGGTCTCCGTCAAACTCGCACGACTACGAACCAACCTAGACCAAGGACAACTACACCACGACACACTCCTAGACACAATCGGATACCTCACCTGCCTAAACATGATCCACCACGCAGACACACCCCAACAGACCCCAGACAGATAAACCTAAAAAACAAAACGGAACCAAAAAATATGTCGCATGACCGCCCCCGGCTACAGAGAGAGTGCAAAAGGTTGACAGCCCCGCTTAGCAACCTGCTGTCACTGTCATACAACCCTTATGTTGTAAGGGTTTTGTGATGCGTGTGCTTGTGCCTTTGTTGTTTGTGATGGTTGCTGTGTATTGGGTTTTGCAGTTGTTGCATTTTGTGTTTGTGACGAACTTTGAGAATGTTGTTGCAAGTGTTGTGATTGTTTTTATTGTTTTTGTTTTGTATAGGGGGTGTTGTGCCTTACAAAAACATTGCAGATCATAGGGAGTGGCAACGCTGTCATCGTGAGGATACGAGGGCTAAGCGTGAGAGGCGTAGGGAGTATGAGCGTGAGCGTAAGAATCGTCAGCGTGTTGCTCTGTATGAGTTGTTGCCTGAGCCTGAGAGGTCTCGTAAGTTGGAGGCTAATGCTAGGCGTAGGGCTTTTGGTTTGAGGTGGCGTGTTGAGAAATAGTGGCTACGGGTGGCTACGGGTGATACTTGACATATACTCTGTACTGTTATATAGTTAGACACATGACAGCAGATGCATTACTAGGCATAGCAACAATGGCAGTAGCCATGATCGTCCTACTTATAGGAGCACAATGAACTACAGATACGACATATCACCTGATAGATACCCTTCCACTAAGTGGCTAGTAATAGACACACAGTGTGGCAATATGCCGTTGTCTACAC
>Ga0255072_1000032_pt1 | contig 31871 bp, 14 predicted proteins | sample Colum_Yuk_RepA_8_FD_188461 | JGI IMG/M metagenome (GOLD analysis project Ga0255072, IMG submission 188461) | Freshwater microbial communities from Columbia River, Oregon, United States - Colum_Yuk_RepA_8h | ecosystem: Environmental > Aquatic > Freshwater > River | place: USA: Oregon | collected...
CAACGTAAGAACAACACTAAGTAATACAACAACTAGAAACACACAAAAAGGTACGTTTATTAATAATATTAACACAACTACTGTGTGTGATGATACAGTTGATGAAAGACAGAGTTTGTCAAAGGCTCTTAGACCAAAGGCAGATAATTAATGTGTAAAAAGAGCTTGGATGGATAAAAAATAATGAGTTTGCATTTTTATGACGGACAAATAAGAAGATATTTAACTCAAATTATTAGAATGATGAGTAACTTTTCGTACAAAGATGGAGACGGTGACTTGAGACAAGTTCCGGTAACATACGGCGACCTGACTAGACAAGTTGCTAGTATTATGAGAGATAATTCTGAAAACAAAATACCCAGTGCTCCTCGCATGGCAGTTTACGTTACTGGTTTAGAAATGGACAGAAGTAGAACCAGTGATTCGTCATATGTTAGTAAAGTTCACATTAGAGAACGTGCATATGACACTAGCGGAAACGAGTACTTAAATACCCAAGGCAAAAATTACACAGTTGAACGTTTAATGCCTACTCCTTACAATTTAGCAGTAAGTGTTGATATATGGACAACTAATACAGATCAGAAACTACAAATACTAGAACAAATATTAATGTTGTTTAATCCTAGTTTAGAAATACAAACAACAGATAACTTTGTTGACTGGACTAGTTTAAGCGTAATAAATTTAGAAAGTATTACATTTAGCAGCAGAAGTATTCCTGTAGGTGTTGACTCAGAGATAGACATAGCTACATTAGGATTTAGTACTCCTATCTTTATATCACCACCAGCAAAAGTAAAACGTCTAGGAGTTATTACAAGTATTATTACAAGTATATTCAACGAAGCAACTGGATCTATTGACTTAGGAATAAGTTCAGGTCAAGGTATACTTGAAAACAATAACTGGACTATTCGTGAAGAAAGAACAACTGTCGGTGCAGACGGAACAGTTGAAACAACAGTCGATAAGGGAGAGTTTCCAAATACCGGAACAGGAGAAATGGACTTTAACGTTAAACGAACATTTGTTCCTGCTGCATTAGGAAGTGCAAATGGTAGTATTGGTATACTAGGATTAGGACTTTATATCAAGGGCGGAAAAGCATACGTTATTGACAAGGGCGAAGTCGGTACTGTAAATTGGAATGGAATATTTGAACAAGTACCGGGATGTTATACTGCCGGTGTAAGTCAGATACGAATTTCAAACGGTGATGGTACATATATTATTGGCTACATAACTGTTAATCCATTAGATCCAACAGAGTTAATTGTCGATTGGGACGAAGATACATTTCCTGCAAATACTGTGTTGACTAGTAGTGCAAGAAATCCTAATAGTTATACTAGCATGGATTACATTATTGATCCTCTACGTTGGAACCCAACTACTAGATTGGTTGTAGGGTTACGTTTACTAATATTAAGCAAAGTGGGCAACGACAACAACGACGACGGAGCAGACGGATGGAAGAGTACAAACAGTCCGTTTGGCGAGTTAGTGGCGGGCGAGAATGATATAATTGAGTGGGATGGCGATCAGTGGAATGTTATTTTTGATGCAAGTGAAAATGCAAATCCTATTTTTATAACTAATCTAGCAACAGGAAGTCAGTATAAATGGACTGGCGAATATTGGACTAAAAGTTTCGAAGGCGAATATTCACAAGGATCTTGGGCGCTGTTTCCATAACGCTAATTATTAGTATGAAAAGTATTGTTTGTTCCGGTGCACTGTTTTATACATTATCCACTAGTAGATTTTTATTACTTCATAGAACGCAATCTAAACAAAACAATGTTTGGGGTTTAGTTGGCGGTACAAATGAAGAACGTGAAACTCCGTGGGAAGGGTTAAAACGAGAAATAACTGAAGAAATAGGGACTATGCCTGATATTAAAAAAGTTATTCCGTTGGAAACATTTATAAGTAACGATGAACATTTTAAATTTCACACATACTTGTGTGTAATTGACCATGAATTTGTTCCTACTTTAAACAATGAGCATGACGGATATGCCTGGGTTAAGTTTGGAAGTTGGCCAAAACCCTTGCATACTGGGTTGGCCAACACTCTTAGACGTAAAGCAAATCAGCAAAAATTAGACACAGTTTTTAAGATTGTTGATTTAATTTCGTAAACTGTTCTTTTAGCCAATCAAAGTCGTTGATTTTTCTTAACGCTTCGATGTTGCCTATATTATCTATACCGTACTGCTTACCTGCATTTGCACCAGCAATACAATAATCGCCAAATTCTTTATCCTTGCCACGAGTACACCAGACGTTTAATCTAAAATCAGTTTCCTCGTCTCGCTGGCCGTCAATGGTTTTTGATGACAATTTTACACATTCTCTAAACGCACTTCTCCAAGTACTAAACGGATCGGTATTAAATTTAGTAATATTGGAAACACGGTTTATAGACTTAAACAATGTAGATATACTTGTAGTCATGTCAGGCTTGGTTGTGTCCATGGTTAGTGTTAACTCTTTAGGTAACAACTTTACTGCACCATATCCGTATACTAAGTTATTAATAGGGTTCAGTGATTTCCAAACGTGAACTGTTTTTTTACTATCAGGGTCGTATGTTGGAATATAGTAATCAAAATTAAAATTATCAATAATCTCGGCATCAGCATCAACAACCCAGATCATTTCAGACGAACAAAGTCGTGCTGCTTCAATATGTGCTTGGTGTATGCCTTGTACTCCGTGTACACGCTTTGCGTTAGGAAATCTTTCTTTTAATTTACTATAATTTGTATCTGCATGTTCTTCGTCTTTGCTTATAAACACAATGTCATAAGTTTTTGGATTGCTTGCTACAATGTCGTATTCTTTCTTTTCTAAATAAAATCTATGTGTTACTTCGTGTTCAATTGCTGGAAGTTTTTTACTCATTAAAGCTACGCCATCGTATGCACTGCCGTTTTTAAAGATGTGATGTATACTTCTTTCAAACCATTGATTGTGTGGAAAATACAAATCAAATTTAAAATTATTTGCAATGTCAACATCATCAGGAATTGACCAAAACATTTCTGTTTTTGAGTTTTGCACTGCATTTAAATAGTCGGCGTAATTCTTTATAATAAACTTATCATAAACAACTGGACCACTTGCAACTATATCCCATTCTTTTCGTTTTGCAATTAATCTGTGTTCTACTTCTTTTTCAGTTAACACTATTTTTTTAGTACACAAAAATAATCCATCAAACGAAATTTCGTCACCGCATTTATGTTTAAACACGTGATTTATGTTTCTATCAAATGTCTCGTGATGACTAAAGTACATGTTTAAATTAAACGTATCAGAGATTTTTATATTATGTGTGCCCATCCAAAACATGTCGGTAGCTGATTTTTCAAGAGCATCTAAATATTGATCATACGTGTCGATAAAAAAGAAATCATACGGCTTAGGATACGATGCAACAATATTATGATCTTTTTTGTTTACATAAAATCTTGTATCAACTTCTTTTTGTGTTGCAACAGCGTGTTTACTAAAAAGAACAACACCGTCTCTATAGTCTCCGTTAAACATAACATGATTTATTTTTCTATCATATTCATTTGAATGATTAAAATTCATATCGAATCTAAAATCACTTAATACAATTACATCCGAAGGAACGCCCCAGAACAATTCTGTTTTTGAATTTTCCAATGCATTTAAATAGTCATTATAATTGTTAACAGTAAACTTTTCATATTGACCGTTTGTAGATACAACAGTATTCCACTCTTTTGCATTAACTATAAATCTGTGTTCTATTTCTTTTTCAGTAATAGGTTTATGTTTGCTTAATAAGAATACGCCGTTAAATTTTATTTCGTCAGTATCTTTATGAGCAAATGCATGATTTTGTTTTCTATCATATTCGTTGTCGTGAGTAAAATAGATTTTATCAAGTTCAGTTTCGTTTATTTTAATGTTGTGTGATAACGCCCAAAACATTTCAGTTTTAGTATTATCTAGCGCATCGATATAATCGTCAAATGTTTCTATATAAAACTTATCATAAACAACTGGACAACTTGTAACTATGTCCCACTCTTTTGCGTTGACAATGAATCTATGTTCTATTTCTTTTTCAGTAACAGTCTTGTGTTTTGAAATTAAAAATAAACCGTTTCTATAGTTTTTACCGTCAACTTGATGAATGAAGCTATGATGTGTTTTTCTGTCGTATTCATTTTCATGTAAAAAATACAAATCAGGAATTGTAGGAGATATATTGCTACTACTCATCCAGAACATTTCGGGTCCATTGGAATTTAGTGCAGTTAAGTAATCGTTGTAACTGTCAATGTTGTATACAGGATACTTGACTGGACCAGAAACAATAACATTCCATTCTTTTCGTTCAACAGGATGTCTGTATTCAACTTCTTTTTCGTTTAGTGCTTTACATGTACTGCACAGTATTAAACCATTTTTATATAACTCACTGTTTACTTTATGTAAAAATACGTGTGTTTGTTCACGATCAACTCGATTGTGCCAATCTATGTAAAAATTGTTTATATAATCGTGATCTACAGAAATGTTATTTGTAGATACCCAAAATAGTTCTGTTGTAGTGTTGTCTAGTGCATTTAAATAATCATTATAATTTTCTACGTTGAATACATCATAGGGTTTCGGATGTGATGCAACTACATCCCATTCTTTTTTTTCTATATAAAACCGATGTTCAAACTCTTTTCTAGTTACTGGACTTCTTTTAGAAAAAAGTACTATTCCATCATACGAGTCTTTGTTTTTAAAAACGTGTGTAATATCTCTATCAAACATGTTATAAAAATCAAAATTAATTGAAAAGTCAAAATCTTTTTCAACTATTACGTCTTTTGGAACATGCCAAAACAATTCTGTTTTTGAAGTTTTTAATGCTACTTCATAGTCTTCATACGTGTCAAAAGAAAATATTTCGTAATTTCTAGGTTTACTTGCTACTTGTTTTATTTGTTTCTTTTGTGCTAAGAATCGATATTCCAATTCTTTATCTGTTGGAATATAGCTTTTAGGCATTAACACAATACCATCAAACTTATCATTTTTTCCATTACCGAATAAATGGGGATATTTAAAACTCCACTCGTCTGGTTCGTAATCAAACTCAAATGTTTTATCTACAATTAAATCGTCGTACACAATCCAAAACATATCTGTTACTGCTACTCTCATAGCATCTTGATAGGTTTTAACTGCAATAGCTTCGGGAAATCTTTTTCTTAAATCTTCCCATGTACCGGTTTCTTTGTCACCTAGGAAGAAAATATCAAAGTTATGTTTTCCTCTATACACATCGTAGTCACCGCAAATGTTAGTTTCGGTTACAAGATGTGTTTCATCATTTACGATAGTTGGTACAAGTCTAACTTTTTCCCAACTACTTACACGCTTGCTTTCTTTAAAAACATATGGAAAACAAATAGTACATCCATAGTCATCACGTTTGGGTTTGTAGTGCCACGGAAACGATCTATATACTTCGATATCTTTATCAACAACCCATACATAATCTGACTTATCTTTGAACTTTTCGAGTTGTTTTAAATCGTAGTTCTTTGCGTCTTCTACATATAGGATTGGAAATCTTTGCAAGATATGATTTTTTAAAACATCTTGTGCATTGTAAGTCTTTTTACTAAATTTTTTAAAACGTTCAACTGTATTCATTTGTCTCATCTAAAATAAATGCTTTTATTCCGTAGTGTGCTACTTGTTTACTCAAGTCAACATCAATAAAAGTTTTGAATCCATACTCGTTTGCTTGTCTGCAAAAATAAATATCTTCACCTACAAAGTTGTCTTCTGCTTCGTTATAAATGTGAGTAAACCACGGCTTAGGTAACGTTTCAAAAACTTTTCGACTTACTAACATGCACCCCATTCCAACTGCCCAAACTTTATGCAAGCCTGTTTTGGCATCTAGCCTAGCATCTAGATCGTGCTGATTGATAAATGCAACACTTCTTAATGGTTTAACTCTTGTGCTATAAGTTGCAGCAACAATATCTTTATTGTGTGCGAGCAACTGATCAACTGTGTCTTTTGGAAAGTGCATGTCACTGTCGAGCCAAAGTAAATAGTCCGATCCACTTTGTAATGCACGATTTGCTAGTATTTGTCGTAGGTCTGGAATAACAGTTCCTAATGCAGAAAATATTTCAAAATCTACACCGGACTTTGCCAAGTGCGAAGTTAAATTAGCAAGAGACTTGGCAAATCCTAGGTGTACATAGTTGTGTGAAGGAATGCATATTGCAATTTTCATTAAACTAGCTCTTGACTAATCAAATCTAGATTCAATTCCTTTTCAGTTGCCAGTGTGAGTTTGTTTAGTTTGTTTGCTGTACTTGTTGCTTTTTTTACAACCTCTGCAAATTCTTTTTCAGGAAGCAGTGCCATTGCTAACATTGTTTCCGGTTGTACTTTACCTAAAGTTAGAAGATCTGCCGCTGCACGATTACCAAAATGTTCAATCCAATGGTGTTTGTCATCGGCTTCTGCTCTACCCAAAACTTCTTCTTCGGTTTCACTGCCTAAGATTTTAGTTTTAATAGATTGTTCTAGTTCCTTGTCTTCTAAATTAATAGATTTTAATTTTTTAAGTTTTCTTGCCTTACTAAATTCAGTAGCAAGAATAACATTCTCGAGTTCATATGCTGTTATCATAAAAGTATTCTCCTCAAATTAACTACCTTGACCACCGAATGTGGCACTAAGACAAATAAATGTACCTGAAGAAATACCTAAGTATGTTCCTAGTACACCCATGAATATAGGAGTTCCGGAAAGCCCGAAGTAAGTGTTTACATCGCTCATACAAATGAGACTACCTGTTGGTGGTAACGATCCTGTTGCCATATATATTCCTAGTTTTTACTACAATAGCAGAGTATTTAATTTAAGTCAAGTAGGATAGCCAAGGTTTTTGGCTATCCTTACTTTTATTTATCGAGTACTTTCTGAAGCATTGATCTCAACTCGTCAATTTGTCTTTGCTGTTCTTTAAACGCTTCGATAAATGCACCAGCAAAAGCACCGTAGTTAACTGACTTAATACCGTCCTCGCCTTCATGCACAACTTCTGGAAAATATTTCTCAACTTCTTGTGCAATAACACCCATATGTCTACGTTCGGTGTCTTCTTTATCGGTTCTTGTAAATGTCACACCACGTATGCTTAATATCTTGGTTAGCGGATCTGCAATAACTTCAATGTTATCTTTAACTCTAACGTCAGAGAAAGCACAAACATCACCAGTTGCAGTAAAGGTTCCATCGCCAGTTAATACTGCGGCTTGTGTAGTTCCGCCGTACCATCTGAAGTATGTAGTAGCACTAGCAGTTGGAACACTGTGCCACAATGTACTGCTTCCGATACCTATTGCATAATCCACTGCCGCAGCACCTATAGCTGGATATAATAATAGTTTAGTACCGGCGCTTCTTGTGGTAAATGCAGGTAAGTCAACACCGTTGACGTTCCAGTCAATTCTGTTACCGCTTGCACCATTTAGATAAAGTTGACTGCTGCCTGCTGTAGCATTATTTGCACCAGATAGTATCAATGTTTGTGTACTTGGATTTATACTGAAGTTAGTGTTAACAAGACCGGTTTGTGCACCTGTGGTGTTTGCAACAAACGTAATGTATCTAGTTGCGTTTGTCGAGTCAGTTGCAATGCTTTGTAGTGTATCAGTGTTTGTGTCAGTGTCACTCCACGGAACGTTTACTACCAAGTTGTCACTGCCGTCAACTTGAACTGCGTATGTTCTACTTGCTGTTGCACTAACTGCGTTTGATGCAACTGTTTGTGTAGTAGCATTTACGTTTGCATTAAATGTTGTGCCACTTAATGTTAATCCTGTTCCTGCTGTATAAGTTGTATTTGTGTCAACTACAGTTTCAGTTGCAGTTGTTAATCCAGTTACGTGACCGTATGTATCAAGTGTAACAGATTGGATATATGTTCTGCCAGTATTAGATAACGAATTTTGACCACTTGTATTTGAGTGACTGATTGTTATTCGATCTGCAACTGTATCAGCTACTAGATCAATACCGTTTGTGCTATCTACTGCTCCTGCTCTAATATATAGCGTATCATTGTTACTGTCTGCAACAACTGTATCAATTGCGGTACCATCAGATTGTTCAAGTGTGATGTTTTTAAATATATTCTGCGAGCTGCCGAGATCAGTGTTTGTAATACGAATAGCGTCACTTGTTGCAGCCACGTCGATATTAATACCAGATCCGCTTACTAGCGTTAGTGTGTCTCCAGTAGTATCTGCAACAGCACTGCCTGTTTCTGCCCAGGTATATCCGCTGTCGGTATCAGTTACTGTAACAGTACCAAAGTCTGAACTTTGGCTAGTTAAGTAAGTTGCAGTTGTAACCGCAGTTACGTGACCAAAACCATCAAGAGTGATTGCAGCAATACCTGCACTACCTTGAGCGCCAGTTAATGTGCTGGTGTCTGCGTGTGCAATTGTAGCTGCTGTACCTTCACCTGCTGTTGCACTGATAGTAAGCCCGCTTGATGTTGTTTCTGCACCAGGTGTGCCAGCAGCTACAGTTGCAACATAGTTACCAGTGGTGTCAGTCCCGAGCGCAACACTGTCGGCTGCAATTGTTGCTGTCAGTGTAACGGCTGCACTTCCGTCAATGCTTACGCTACCACTTAAATCGCCACCTAGTGTTATAGTTCTAGCTGTTGCCCACTTGGTTGCTGTTGCTGCGTTACCAGAAACGCTAATTGCATAAGTGCCTGTTAGTCTGTCGCTAGGCACTGTACCACTGGTTAGCTGGCTAGCATTAAGAGTTGTTAATCCGCTACCATTACCGTTAAATATACCATTGGAGTATACGTTTCCGGCAACACCTAAACCTCCGCCGATGATAACAGCACCGGTTGTATGGCTAGATGAAGCAGTTGTGTCGCTAAATGTCTTAGCTCCTGCCATAGTCTGAGTACCGCCTAGTCTTGCTCCGTCTACAGTACCACTTGATAGGTTTGAAGCATTTAAGGTTGTTAATCCGCTACCGTTGCCAGTGATTGTACCGCCAAGGTGAATGTTTCCAGCAACACCTAGTCCTCCGCCGATGATAACAGCACCGGTTATAGTACTAGATGAAGCAGTAGTATCACTAAATGTCTTAACTCCTGCCATAGTTTGGTTTCCGCCTAAGCGAGCACCTGCTACTGTACCACTGGTTAATTCAGTCGCATTAAGAGCAGTTAAGTTTGTACCCACTCCGGAGAAGCCACTGGTTCCACCAAATGTTAATGTTGTTGTACTAGCTGTTAAAGTAACGCCCGGAATTCGGAAGTTGGTTATACTACCGTTACCTAGTGTAATTTCGTTGCTGGTTGTACTTGTGCTTGCGTCTGCATTATAACCAATAACAATGTTATTACTGCCTAATGCAATGCTATCGCCAGCATTACTACCGATAGCAACGTTTTGTTTACCAGTGGTAATTGCAAGTGCCTGATATCCAACTGCAACGTTGTTTGTAGCTGTATCGCTTACAGTGCCGGTTGTGTTTTGCATCGATTGAGCACCAACAGCAACGTTGTATCCAGCATTTGCTGCGGCTTGTGCTAGTGCATCATTTCCTATTGCAGTATTATGTGTTGAGCTAGTAACAAGAGCCAATGCTGTATTACCAAGTGCAACGTTATCTGTGCCTGTAACAACAGCACCCATTGCACCGACACCGACTACTAGATTGTCAGTACCGGTACTTATAGCTTGTCCACCTGCTATTGCAAGATTGGTTGCACTATTTCCACCGCCACGACCGACTTTGTGGCTGTTTACAGTTATATCACTGGTAAATGTTTTTCCTGCTTGCGATGTAGGCAAATAGGAATCACTTATAGTACCAGAACTTATATTTGAAGCATTTAGAGTTGTTAGTCCGCTACCATTACCAGTGAATGTACCACCAGAGTGAACATTTCCAGCAATACCGACACCGCCGTCAACAACTAATGCACCTGTTGTAGTGCTGCTCGAAGCAGTTGTTGCATCTATGTTTACATCTGGTTTAAGAGCAATAGCATTGCTACCAGTTGTACTTGTGAAAACAATAAAGTCATTTGATCCGTCTGTGATACTTAACCCGTCTACTAGGTTTGTAGGGAATACAATTTCGTTTTCGGTAGTTGCACCCTTAAAGTTTACGCTTTCACTTAGATACAAGTCTTTCCATGCAAGTGAACTTGTACCCAAGTCTCGAGCATCATTTGTACTTGGTTCTAAGTTGCTGTCCATACGTCCTACAAATGTTATAGTGTCGGAAGTGGCATTACCTAGATTGATATCTCCATTTAAATCTGTTTGTCCTGTTACAGTTAGTGTACCTGCAACAGAAGTATTACCACTTGCTACTACTACACGAAACTTTTCAGATCCGCTGGCGCCGATATCAAAGTTGGTACCATCAAAGCGGAAGTTTGCATCGTCTTCTACTATGCCACCAGTTCCTGCAATAACAATACGGTTATTGGTCAAGTCACTTATAGTTGCACTGGCTAGGGTTGATTCACCGGTAACACCCAATGTTCCTGCAACGGAAGTATTGCCACTTGACGCAGTTACAGTAAATTTATTTGTATTAACTGAAAAATCGCCGCCGATGTCTCCTAGTCCGGAAACATCTAACGTACCAATGGTTGCTGTTCCGTTGACATTTATGCTTGTAGCTGTTAGATTCCCTTCAAACGCATCTGCAACAACAGTGCCGAGACTAAACGATGCATCGGCGACATTGATGTTGCCGGTTATTGCAGGATCGTATTCATCAAAGAACTTAAACTTTTGATCTGTAACATCAAAGAAGAATCCTAGATGAGTGTATCCTACACCTGATGTCCCTGTGTTTCTGTTTCCTGTAACACCAACATCAACGTTTACCGGCGAAGCACTACCTGACCAGATATCGTTTAGTGTGTGTCCTGTTGTCGATACCCACACAACACTGATACCGTCTGCTAGTGCTACAGGGTCTGTATCTACATCAATGTCAGTTGCTTCTGTTGTAGAAAAGTTATCCAATGACCATTCAAACGTGTCAACTCCTCCAGTACCGCCGCCGACACTGTCTATTCTTACATAGAATGTTTGTGTTGTTGTACCCTGGTAGTGTCCTACTAGTGTAGCATCATCTAACCCTGTACCGGTGAATGTTGTTCCATCGTTTCCTATTGTGTCTCCAGAATTTAAATATATAAAACTAGAGTCAACTTCTAAGTTGTTCAATTTAACACTAGATTGACTACCTAGTACTATTAAGTCTCCTGCAACTGTAACATCAGCATCGAAGTATGCACCTTCGGTGACTCTAAATTTTTCTACTGTGTGACTTCTTAGTTCGATGTAAATTGATCCTGTGCTTGCATTACTGGTTAAACAGATACCGATATCAACTGGGAAGTTAGGATAATCGGGTGCAGTTTGCACTAGTGTTCCTGGAGCATCAAACCCTAAGTGAATCTTTTGTCCAGATGTTAAGTTACTGGTATCGATACCGTCGATATATCCACTAACAATAACATAACCTTCTGCTCCGTTTGCAATATTATGTCCTGCTAATCCTATAACTTCTATTTTGTTAAGATCGCTAGCATCGGCTAATGCAACTGTTGGATAGCGTCCAAAAACAGCATCTCCTGCAATATAAACACCTGTTACATAAACAGGTTGACCTTTATTGATAGTTGCGCCTGAACTGTTGCGGCAACGAATAAATTCACGTTCACCTAATGTAATGTCAAAGTTACTATTATTGCTAAACAATACCAATGACTCAAAATCGCTGTCATAGTATAGTCTGCCTTCTTGGTATGACGGACGACTTGAATATGCAGTCGGTGAAAAGTCTATTCGGCCCAGGTTAGCTTCAGTTACGTTAACTGTACCATTGACGTATAAGTTTTCTGCAATACCAACTCCGCCGTCGACAACTAATGCACCTGATGTATAACCAGTAGATCCTGTGGTTGAATTAAATGTGACATTACCATCAACTGTAAGAGCATCATCTACTTTTACATCTCCTGTAAACGTTGCCAGACCACTGGTGTCTATTGTTAGACGTGTAGTTGATGTTTGCTCAATAGCACTGGACGATCCAACTTCACCTGTTTTTACAACAAAGTTGCCGCCGGTGGCATTACCTGTTCCTAGTCCGGCTTGTATAGTAAATGCGCCGCCGGCTATGTTTGTTCCTATACCGCTTTCACCTTTGAGTGTTGCATTTGCAGTACTGCTACTTGCTTCTGCACTACCGAAAATAACATTTCTGTTTCTTATTAACATTGTGTTATCTTTAGTAAGTGTTCCTGCAATAGGCGATGACGAACTTACAGTAACGTTTGCATTGGTTTTTATAGTAAAGCTAGTAGCGTTAAATGTTGCGCCTAGTACTGGCCATTGTCCATCTAAGTTAGAAACAGTGCTACTAGCTATGTTAATGGTGTCGCCTGCTCTGATGCCTAATGTAAACGGAGTATAGGTAAATGTTAATGTTGTACTTGACGATATTGTTCCAGTTGTTTCTGCACTCAAATAAACATAATCAGTTGTAACACCGGAAACTGTTGTATTTGCAGGAATACTAGCAGAACCAGTTACTAACATGCCTGCTAGTATTCCACTAGTACTTGCCATTGGAACTTCTTTGTCACCATTTCCAGTAATACCGTCTGTTGCTGCGGTAAAAGATTCTAAGTTTACTGTTACTGTTGTTGAGGAGGTTGCATCGTAGTTGTCAATGAAACTTGTTATATTTCTTGTAGCAGTACTCTTACCTATTTTTACAGTTTCGGCAGCAGATCCTAATTCTAGTGTAGTAACATTATCATTGTATACCAAACCAATTCCTGTGCTTGTTGAAGAAAGTCTTGCTGATCCTACGTCTAGCCCTTCTGCTAGATCTAGTGCAGTACTCCATTCAGGTGTTGTACCATTAGATTTCAAGAAGTTGTTTGCTCTACCAATGTTTAATGTGTTTAGTGTACTTGTAGATTGTGCATATATGATATCACCTTGTGAATATGCTGATAGGTTAGTTCCGCCCTTGTTTACAGGAACATTAGAAGTTAAGTTAGAAGGATCCAAGAAATAAGAACTGTCAAGACTGTCTAGTGTTCCTGCATCTACTACTCCGTCCTTGATAAACACTTGTCCTGACGCACCGGTGTCTACATCAAATTGACTTTGTAAGAATCTAGCAGTACCAAGTGTTGAATATAGTTCGCCCGGATCGTAATCAACGTTAGCAATACCAATACTTACGTCTCCGTAGTATTCTCCCGATATGTTAGAACCTGTAAGTGTTATAGGGTTATCGGTTGTATTTGCTTCTATCAAATTCTGCACTACAACTCGATAACTGCTATCTCCGTACAATACAGTATCAGAGTTTGCTGTTCCCGAACCTGCTAATCTAGTAGGAGATACAATACCTGAAATAATGTTACTTGCATCTATGTTTGTAACTGCTAAACTATTCCAGTTTGCTTTTAATCTACTGCTTGTATTAACAACGCCGTTTACTTGTACGTTTTGTAGTATTACAATTGCATGGCCAACACCTGTTGATGTAATATTCTTTGCACCTACAACTAACCCGTTAATACTAGCAAGTGCGTCACTTCTTAGTTCGTGTAGTGTAAAGCTGTTGGTTGTTACAGATCCAATAAAGAATCTACTGCCGTCGACTATTTCAGTAGAAGCTATATCAGGCAATGCAGAAACTGAACTTCCATCATTTTCGATGCTGATTTTTATAGCGTCTCCTGTTGCAAATCCGTGATTAACTACAGTAATACTATTGTCAGCAATGTTAACTACATATCTAGTTAAGTTGTGATTGTTGTTTGCTGGAGTACTTAAAAATTCTATTTTATTAACTAAACTAAAATCTTCATACAGCTCAATTGTATTAGCAGTAATACTTTTTGCATAATAAACTTCGCCATTTATCATGCCTCCTATAGCAACGTTTCCTAGAGTATTATATGATACTGGATCGCCGTTTGAATATCCATGGTTTGTTATAGTAATTCTATAATTTACATAATCAACGTTACCGCCAGCGCCTACATCTCCGGCTAAGAAATTTTGACTAATTGAATCTTCTAAATCGATGATTTGCTTTGTAAGAGGAGCATCGTTGTCTTCGACAAAATCTACAGATGACGTACTTGCAACAAAAAGCTCTCCACCTATGATGTTAACATAAGCACGCTTTTCTATTGCAGTGATTTCAATTTCAAAATCGTGTCCAAGACCTACGCCGTCAAAGTTCGGATTGACTGAAAGCAGATCACCAACAGCATATCCTGTGCCACCTCTTCGAATGTCAACATCTACGATACAGGCATCAGTAACTGTTAAGTCAGCAAGTGCACCGGTTCCTACTCCGGTTACAGAAGTCAACGGAATCATTTCCCAAACATATGTACCTGTTGCAGGAGCATAGTCGAATCCTGGTGTAAAGTTTGTATTGTCGACGTTTGTACACACACCGTATCTTGTTTCTGTAACAGCACCTTGTGCATTTCCGTCGGCACTGGTTACAAGAGTATAAGCATATCCTGTGACTGCTTTAATTGATTCATTTGCTCCAGTGTTTGCAATGGTAAATGTAGTGTTTGTAGGTATTGACAGCACTATACCGTTTTCATCGTATAGGTGGTCGCTAGCATCTACTCTAACACTATTGCCAACTCTTAGATTATGATTTGTCAAAGTTGTGATTGTTGCAACGTTGCTGGATCTTGAAACAAAGGTAATCGCTGCACTGGTAAAATTATAATCGTCGTCATTTGACAATATCAAATACTGGCTACTATTAGAACTTTTTAAGAAGAAGTTATCTATAATTGCACTGCTAGTACCTTTGCTTGACGGTTTTATACCAGAATCAACGTTGTTAACATACAAGTTAGGAGCCGATACTCCTGTATCCCACGGGTCGCCGGTGCTGTCGTCAGTTGAATCCCATTCGCCCTCGACAGAAGCAACAAGTAAGTTTAGTGATGCACCGTAATTGCCCTTTGCATATCCTACGGCACCAGCAATACCGGGTTGACTGATTTCGTCGCCGTCGTTTACTGTTATACCAGATGGCAATGTAAGTTCTACCTGTTCGTATTCTTCAGTTGCAATGTCCCCAGCTTTTAAGTCTACTGCTGGAATTTCGTCAACTTGTAATAGTCTAGATAGATATCCTTGTGTTGTTGTACTAGTAAACTGTCTTGTTGCTGGAATCAATTCAGGATTTAATTGACCGTTAGTATTAAGTTGTACAATTGCACCAGGAACAGCAGCCGTTGATACTGCCTTGTCAATAAATCCACCTAGTCTGTTTGATAAGAAACTTCTAATAGCCAACTGTGTCGACAAGCGTGAATTGCTAGAACCGCCTAGTTCGTCGTCACCTAAGTTAACATTTGTTGAAATTTCTTCAATTGCAATATCTGATAATGTTAGTCGTAGTGCATCGAGCTCGTCAACTTGTACTTTATTTCTAAATGTGATATTACCGGTTCTGTTGTATGCTGTAATAAAAGTGCCAACTTTAAAGTCGCCAAGTTCGTTTGTACCCGATGTATAAACACGACCAGGTAGTTCTTCATATTGTTCGTATTCTTCTCTAGTTCTTCCGCCGTTTTGTGGTAAAGCGTTATAGTCTACACCAGATCCTGAATATTCCCATGTGTGTGACGAACTGTTAACAATACTAGGTCTGTGGAACCAACACTGCTTTTCTGGTAAGTTTGCTAGATTTGTTAAGGATGTCCCAACAACAGTACTTTGTATTGTAAATGTTGCAGTACCGAGACCTGCATAGTTTGAGACTTCGTTGATTCCGATGTTGGTATTTGGAATATCTGCATGATCAGTTGTAATTATACTGCTTACTGTAAATGTGTTTCTTAAGGTGCTTGAACCGACAGCTACCAATTCAACGCTAACAATAAGCTCTCGTTCAACTGGTTTCCAACTATACACATATGCACTATTATTGCCTGCTCCTGTTGTAGCAGCAATAGCTCTACCCGGTACAAATTCATAACTCTCTGCACCAGATTCTAGTATAAGTTTTTGATATGTCTGGTGACTCGAAGTAATGTCGTTAACAAAAAATTCTCTTGTGTTTGCCAAGAATTCGTGCGAACCTGTACTAGTTGATGTAATGTCAACGTTGAAATCTCCACTTTCATCAAATGTTAATGAAAATTCGTTTTCATTTATGACTTTAACATAATATGTTTGTTCAGCATCTAATCCGCCTACTGGTGTATTTCCTACTGGATCGTAAATTACAGACTGTCCGTTAGTTAATCCGTGAGCTGTAGCACTAAAAATATTTGTAGTAACATTTACGTCAGTGGATGCATCAAATGCAATTTCTACAGTAGCAACAGACTTATAATCATTGGTTATGTCCCCTTCGGAAGTAACGTCAACTGCATCAGGTATAGAATTTGGATCGGATATAGCATCCTTAATTAAATCAAATTTCTCGTCAACAAATGCTCTTACAGTTGAATCTAAACTTGCTAAAACTGTTGCTGTGTAAACGCTTGCTTGTTCTAATGCTGCAATTGTTTGATCTTCTTGACCGCTTATAGTAGAGTTAGAACTATCTGCTAATCTTCCTGTATAATAAGACAGTGCTGCCTGGCGAGTCAGTGTGTTTCCAGTACTCCATGTATCCCTTGCAACCGCATCTAATATAATTAATAATTCTGCATAAAAGGTTGCAGCATTGTAAATGTATCCATCCCAAATACTTCCAGGAGTTGCACCGGCAATTTGAGCATCTATCCAGTCAATGGTATCTTGTGCAATGTACCCAGCATTTGATTCTATCAAGTCATACGCAATTTTGTATTCTGGATTTCTAAATCTAATAACGAATTCGTTTACTGGTTCAGTTCTCCCGATACCAACAACTGTTAATGTTTGTGCACCAGATGACACACCAGTGGCTACAACAATCGATCTGTCAAATTCAAATGTCTTAGGTGAGAACCCTGATGATCTAAGGGCATAAAGACCAAAGTTAGTAGCAGAGTTAGTAATAGATACGTATCCGCCAGACTGCGCATAAATTCCGTTTAATAAGAAAATTTGGAAACACGAAACTATCTGTGCATAAGCATCGTTGGTTAAGCGCCAACCTGTGCCGCCGAAACTAATATGAGTAAATGCGTTTGCAACCATTGACTTACCCTGTTCCGGGGTCGGTCCTGCTACAGGATTTTCTGCTTCAATTTGTCTTGGTGGAGCGTTTGGAGTAGAAACTTTACTACCATCAATTTTAGCACCATTACCTCCTAAGAACGAAATAATAGAACAGTTTTGTATGTATGGCGACGATGTAATACTTGGACGTGTGGTCGGTAAGTTTGTGTACCCCACACGACTTGTTGTAGCATCGTCTGGATCGTCAAACGAAACTGCATAGTCCCAAGTAAACTGAGGAACAAAGTTTACATCCACTTTATCTCTAAAAGTAAATTCACCAAAATAACATGCATTACGAACTCTTAACATATCAAGATTTGCATTGGCAGGACGAATAAGACACCCTCTTAACCCGTCGCCCTTGATGACAACATTGTCAGGAACAATAATTGGATTCTGTTCGGTGTAATCCCCAACAGCAACTTTGATGTTTATTCTGCGACCATTAACTGTACCATTTGAATTGTATACCAATCCTGATGCAATTTGACATGCTTTTTTAACAGTTCTAACAGGTAAGTTTAATCCGTCATTGGTGTCGTCACCCTTTTCTGCGCTTACATAAATCACGTTTCCGCCAAATGTATCGGCACTAGCAAAAAATAATTCTCCTACTCCGTTAACTCTTAGTAAATTTCCGTCAATTCCGTCATTAGGAGGTAAAACTAATGTATATCCAGCATCTAATGTGTTAGGTGCTTTAATCGAAACACCATTGTTTCCTGATGCGATTAACTCGTTAAACGTTAAGGTTGATGCATCTTCGATCTGTGTATTTTCTTGTAGTGAAATATAGGAAGCATTTACAGTTATCTTCTGCGAGCCATCAATTGTAATTGTCACTTCACCTGCAGAATCGCCCGGATCGCTAACTAAGATTTGACTGTTGTTTTCAAAAATTCGTTGTGTAAGATCTTGGATTGTGTTATCATCTCTTAATAAAAACACTTTACCGTCGGCTGTGTTAATAGCTAATTCGCCTGATTCTAGTTGTGAAATTGTAGGTTTCTTGCCAGCGACCGCACTACGCTTGTGGCGTATCTTTGTAGACATATGTAACTCCTATATAGGTGTGGGTCAAAGCATTAAGCCGCCCGGATTTGAACGATATAAATCGCTACAAATATATTTATCTTGGAGTTTAATAGTGGTACTTTTAGAATGTACCACCGTCTATTGTATCAGTCCAGACCGGAGTAGAATCAATGTTACTTGTGACAGTTAGTATTTGATATGAAGTAGTAATGTCGCTTGCACCAGCAGCGGCAGTTACTTGTATCGGATTAGCAGTATCGCCATATAGTATTCCGTTTTCAGTAAATGTACTAGCACCTGTACCGCCGTATTGTACTGCTAAGTCATTATTAGTTAGTATTAATGATCCGTTAACAGTTAAATCTTCGTCAACTGTTAAGTCTTCGTTAACTGTTACACTTTGATCAAATGTAGTTAGTCCGCCGGTTTTACCTATATTAATTACAGTTGCATTTCCAAATGCATTAATTGTAGTTGGCGTTACATTTAGTAAATTAAATGTACCAGCACTAGTTGTAATATCGCCGCCGTTTACAGCTAAGTCGCCAGTTATAGTTGCAACAGTTGAGCCTAGTTTAAACTTTTCTGTTAACGTTCCGTTTGTCATTGTTTTAAATGACATCTCAAAATATTCAGCCAAGTTAGTTACATTTGTTACAACTACATCTAAAATGCCGCCTATTGTGAATATACTGGTGTCAGTTTCTAATTCAAACTTTAGTCCAGTACCGCTGTTTACAGTAGGCGTGCCAGACACACTATGATGTGCAAGTATAATTGGATATACAATTGCATCGGCACTACTGTCTGGAGCATTTGATATGAATTTAATTTCCTCAGGAGATTCAATTGTGCTAGCTTTGATGATAATCTTGTCACTTGCATAATTGGTTAGCTGTAGTACTCCACTAGTGTTACCGCCAATGTATTGATTAACGTGTAGTTCTTTACCGATGCCAACTCCGCCAGTAACAGTTAGTGCACCAGTATTATAAGCCGAACTTGCTGTAGTATTTTCTATTCTTACATCAACAGTATCGTCAATTCTTAAACGTGCTGTACTTAAATTCATACGCTCTATACCATCGGTATAGAACATCAATTCGTTTTCGTTTGCAGCCGGAGAACTTTCAGCAATTATGTATGTATTGCCGTCGACATCTCGCACGCCGCCGAGACTATTCCACGCAATACCGTCGTATCCTTCAAATTGTCCTACGTTGGTATTGAAACGAACTTGACCAGTAACAGAAGTCGGTCTTTCGGCTGTTGTACCAACTGGTAGTTGAATGCTAGCTACACTATCAAATATTGTTAGTTCGTTATTAACTGTTAACGTACCAGTTGCTGCGCCTATGTTTAAAGTAGTTGCTGCACCAAATGCATTGACAGTAGTAGCAGTTGTATTTAATATGTTAAATGTACCAGCAGTTGTAGTAATGTCGCCACCGTTTACAGATAAGTCTCCGGTTACAGTTGCATCTTGTACCACTGACAAGTTTGCCCCTACATTTAAATTCTTTTCAATACCTACTCCGCCCTGAACAATTACTGCACCGGTGTCTTTATCAGAACTATCAGTTTCGTTAAGTACTATTATATTAGGTACAGTGCCAAACTTGATCGATTCACTACTGTTAGTTGTATCAATTGCTACATAAGAATTAGTTGATTCTTTAATTTCAAATGCAACTGCAATGTTATCAGGAATGTTAAATTCTGCATCACCGGTAACAACCAGTGAGTCTACTGCGGCATTACCTAGGTCTATACTACCGTTAATTGTTAAGTCGCCGTTAACACTTAAATTACCGCCAATTCCGACACCACCGGTAACAACCAATGCACCAGTTGAGTAAGTTGAAGAATTTGTTGTATTAAGTATATTGACAATAGGAGTTTCACCGAACGTAACATTTTCGGTACCGTTAACTGTGTCAATTGTAAAATAGTTAAATGATCCTTGATAGATACTAAACACGTCGGATGTATTGTCAGGAACACTGACATTTGCAATTCCTGTAATAGTTACGTCATCTTGAAATAAAGAAGTTCCTATTACTTCAAGGGTGTTATTAACAGTTGTTGTACCTATTAATGCACCGATATTAATGTCAGTAGCACCGCCGAACGCATTAACAGTTTGTGCGTTGTCGTTAATCAGGTTAAACGTTACTGCGGTACTAGAAAGGTCTCCACCGTTAACTTGGATGTCAGTTTCAAATATTACATCATCTTCGACTGTGCCGCCTGTAATTTTATTCAAGTATCTATTTTCAACATAGGAAATTACAGCAGTTTGTGTAGGAACAGTATAACTATCGGGTATACCCAAGCTCGATGTTAAGTCACCGTTTTCGCTTACTTCTCTTAATTCAACGCCAACTGGTATACCATCTCTTCTAAATGGTCCAATTGACGTAATACCACTTAAACTAATTTCGTTTGCATTAAGCGTAATTGCACCTGTTAGTGCGTTAACTCTAAAGAAGTTACCAACTTTAAAGTTACCAATTTGATCGACTACACCTCCGGCAAACACTTTACCGTTGTTAGTTTCAACAAATTCATTTGCTGCTATAGGTACGCCACCGAAGAACGGTAACGCATTATATGTAATGCCTGCACCTACATATTCAAACGCATGTCCGGAAGTAGATATAGTACTCACGTTTTGTAAACTTGATAGTGTGTTATCTAGTACAAATGTAACACCAGGGAACAATGATATAGTTGCAGTACCACCATATTCTTGATTTAACATTATAATTGTTTCATCAACAATATCATCTGTGTTGGTTAAGATCAATTCTCGTTTTGCATTAATAGTAACATCAGCTAGTGTGCTGTAGCTGTGATTTACTTCTGTAGGTAATGACGTATTTCCATTTTTAATAACTTCTGCTATTTTTTCTACTAGAATCCATATGTAGTTTGCTGAAATTGAACTCCCTGCAGAACTACCGATTACTTGAGTTTCTGTAACATCTTCGCTTGGAGTAATTGTATTGTTTAATGCTATTTCTTTTAATACAGTTGCAAGATGTTTATAAGAAAATTCCGAAACACCTGACTGATCGGCGGTGCCAACTATTGCATTTCCTAATACTGCACCATTGTAGTACGCTTCGGCAGCTCGTCGAGTTTGTTTATTGCCGCCGTAGGTCATGTCGTAAACCGCAGCATCGATTATATAGCTTACATCACGTTGACATTTTTGTACATTATAACTAAAGCCAATCAAGTTGTTAGTGATAAAATCAATTGTACCTTGCTGTATTACTGAACTTTGAGCTAAAAGGTTAGTAGCTGCATTATCAACACTACTTGTATTCCAAGAGTAATCAGGATCAACTTCTTGAGGTGTCGAAACTAGCCCGTCATTTATTGCATCTATAACAACATCAAACAACGTATTTGATGTATCGCTATGTGTTGATAACCCAAACCCTGGAGTTAATACTTGAGATTCAGTATTTCCTGGAGTTGGCGTTACAGCAATTCCTTCGATTACATCGGCTGCTACACCTTTTAAATGCTCATATGCAGCAGAAATTTCTTCTTCTTGTGTGGGTATCTGAATAGTACCGTAGTTATAATATGCTCTAGCAGCAACTAAAATAGCTCTGTTACCGCTATATAATAAATCATGTGTCACTGCATCTATTAGTAATCCGGTGTCTCGTTCGAGAATAAGTTCGTCGTATGTAAGACCGTCTAGAGTGGAATTAATGTAAGAAATAACACCCGACTGAAGTGTTGATTTTTGTGTTTGTAACGATATTCTTGCATTTGCATATTCAGAAGATACCCAGCTAAAGTCTGGTAAAACTTGAGCAGGTAGTGTATCGATATCTTCGATTACATTTGCAAAATCTTCAGTTAGTTCAACTACTCTGTCTACCTCTGTACTACTTGCTGCTATGCTGCCTAAATCTTGTAGTTCACTATTTCCTGCTTGTGGAGTTACAGGTATACCTTGAATAATATCTCCTAGTATGTTTGTTAAATAATTAAACGCTGCAACCGTTTCTGCTTGTTCAGCAGAAACAACACTTGTTGTTCCATTCCAATACGACTGTGCTGCAATCCTTGTTGCATAATTGCCTCCATACATTATGTCGTGGCTTAACGCATCTACAAATAATTTTACGTTCATATTAAAATTAGTAGTGTTGAAAGTCAACAACGGATATGTGTTTTGTACATATTCTACTAGATCTGCACCTATAAAATCTCTGTTATTTTGCAGTTGTTCTTTTGCATTGATTTGATCTGTTGGTACGCCGGATTCGTCCCATATTAAATGATCTGCTGCTAATGTTGTGCCTTCGGTTCCATTAACAATAATATCTATTATTTCGTCAAATCCTGCATTTGATCTTAATAATGCATTAGCTGAACTTGCAAGTAAAGTTCCTACTAACGATTTTAAATGTGTAATAGCTGAAACTGTCTCAACAACATCACCATCAATCTTTGGCTGTGCAGTCGATATTTGATATGACAACCCAGCAGCAACTGAGTTATAGTTTGTTCCTAGTGCAACATCAAGACTTACTGCATCTATTATAAGACCAAAGTTAAGTGAATATTGTTCACTATCGTATATAAAATAGTTGTCATTGATCCATGCTATAGTTTCTGCAATCAAGAAATCTCGGTTATCTTGTAATTGTCTTGACGCATCTCTTAGTTCTGTACTAGCACTAGGAGGATAGTTAAATGTTTTTCCTTCGCTTGGAAGATCTTCGTACTCGATAACACTTAACAAATCGTCAAATCTATCTCCGACTGCGGTCGATACAACAGAACTTGATATTGTTGCAGCCTGAGCTAAACGCTTGGTTTCTCTTAATGCTAAAATAGTAGCAGGCAATTGATTAGCGTCTACTACTGAAGCGGTTGCTCGTTTATAAGCTAGTCCGGCAGTTATGCTATTATAATTTGTATTTAATCTTACGTCTCGAGCAACTGCATCTAGAATTAATGCTACATCTCGTTTGCACTTTGTTCTGTCGTATGTAAAATCTGGATAATTGTCAATTATAAAGTCAGAAATTTCAGTTACTGCGGTAGACTTATTTGCAAAAATTTGTCTTGATGCATTTTGTATTTGTGAAGTTGCCCAAGTTATTTCTGGATAACTTGCTGTAGGTAATCCGCTTATAGTAGAGTTATCAATAACATCGATAAAGATTTGTACCAAATTAAATATTTCGTCAACTTCTGATCCTGTAGCACTATCGTTACTAGTATCTTGAGTCAGTGGGTTTGCTGGAGTTTTTTCAATTAAGTTGCCTAAAATGATTTGTCCTACAACATACTGTAAATGTTGGTATGCTTCAACTGTTGGTTCAATTTCATTTGCGTTTACTGGTTGAATACCGGTTTCTATAAAGTATGCATTAGATGCGTTTCTTGTCGCAGTGTTGCCTTTGTAAAGTATGTCATAAGACAATGCATCAATAATATAACCTACATCTCTATAAAATTTATCGCTGTCGTATGATAATGTTGGATGATTGGCTGTAGTCCATTCTAAAATTTCTTCTTGTATAAATTCTCTATTTGCTCGTAGATGATTTTTAGCATTTATTCTACTAGTTAATCCACTGGTAGGATTTGGATATTGTATATCATTTGCACTTGAGCTATCGCCGGCACCAATTAATTCGATTATTTCGTTAAAAGCAGTATTGCTTCTAGTATTTGCAGTAGGGCTTGCAACAACTGCACTATATCCGGCAACAATTGATTTTAATTCGGTAAATGCAGCTAATGTTTGAGTAATTTGTCTTGCTTTAATTTCTGAAGAGTAACTTCTTTGATATGTTAATCCAGTTGTTACAGCATTATAGTTTGTTCCTAACGCTACATCATATGCAACACTTTCCATTGCTAGTCTTACATCTCGATCAAAGTTATCTTGATTGTAAGATAGGTATGTAAATTGTTCTGCAATATATTTTGTTATTTCGTCAATAATAAACTCTCTGTTGGCAAGAATATTGTCTTTAGATGATATTGTGCCACTTGACAATGTCGGTAAATCGTTGTATACTACATCTGGTGCAGCACTGCTATCACCTCTGTCTAACATATTAGTTACAATTGCAAAGCGTTCTATTATATCGTATCTAGCATCTAAGTTGCCAGCATCGCTGTCTGGTAGTAAATCAAGAATTAGGTCTCTTGCAGATTCAAGGCCGTATACAGTTGCTTCAAGTTGTTGTCTAATAACTTTTTGTGCTGCTACTCGTAAGTATGATCTACCGGCTGCTAATGATTGGTATGTTGTACCTAGTGCAACATCTCCCATAATAGCATCAACTATTCTAGCAACATCGCGTCTACAGATATTTTCATCGTAAATTAACGGTTGTTCAGTTATGTCGGTGCTTGTTATATAGTACTTTGTTACATCACCATCAAATGTAATGACCGATCCAACTTGGGGAATATCTCTTAAGCTATCAATTTCTACACTTATATTTCGCGTAAGATTTACATCTGCTTCAGCTTCGATTGTAAACGATCCTCCCACAAAAGTTATTTGTGGTACAAATGTATATCTTGATCCTGGATTGGTAACAATAATACCTGTTAGTTTTCCTGTTGTAACATCAATAATTGCTGTACCGGTTGCAGTTACTCCTCCCGGAGCAGTAGGTGGATCAAACACTACAGCAGGAGCACTAATATAACCAGAACCCTGATTGGTAATTGTTACACTTCCTACTGTTGAATAATAATCTTGTGTGGGTCTTGCTGTTGTATAAGGAGTTTCGTAGACTCCGTCTGCAATAATAGCGTATGTACCAAAGTCAGAAACTGAGTTAGAGATTGATAGATAACCACCATTGGTTGTTAAAAATCCAGTACGGCAAAAAACAGTAAAACAGCTAACAATTTGTGTATAACCAAAATTAGTAATATGGAAACCGATGCCGCCTTGTGCAATCTGAGTAAATGCGTCGGCGACCATTGAACGAACCAACGACCTAGGATCGTATTCGTCCCCGTCAACTAATATACCGTTTCCGCCGCCGGTTTCGTTTACACGCTTTGCTAATGGTACCCTAACATCGTTTATAATAGGCCTTGCACCCGGAGTAACGCCTTCGATTTGTACAGTTTCAAAAGGTACAAATTCTGTGCCATCGTTTAACCATGGTCCGTTAATGTTTGAACAATTTTGCACGTAAGGCGATGTAGTAACTAATGCTCCAGATTTAATTTTTACACAAAACCCCGGATCAGCTAATCCCCTAAAAGTTATTTGATATATGTAACAGGCGTTGTCTACATAAAATATGTCATCCTGATTATTGTTTGGCCAAACGTTTGTTGTACGTAAGCTATCTCCTCTAACAGTTTGACGTACTTTTAATGTAATAGGATTATCTTCGTAGTAATCTCCTGGCGCAACTTGAATTATTGCTCCAACAGGGGCTGCTTCAACTGCGGCTTTTATTGTTTTTTTAGCCCTGTCGGAAGTCGGTCCTAACCCGCTGTTATTATCATCTCCTTCAAGTGATACATAATAAACTAATGCATTTTCTTCAGCACCAGGAATGTTTCCTGTAACAATTAAGTTTCCATTTATTGTTACATTACCACTTTTAGGTGTGAGGTTGATCTGTCCGTCACCAGTTATTACTAACTGACGATCTCCGACTTTCCTTTCATGCAGTATCTGTTGCTTTACATATTTCATATTTTATACTTCTAAATAACTTACCGTTGCCGATATCTTGTCCGGGTCTGTGCTTATTAAAATTACTCTGTCGCCTTCGTCGAGTAGAATCCTTTCTGCACTAAACGTGAATGTATCTTGTGCCGGTAATGAAACGTTATTTAGAATTTTGTTTACATCGCTTTTAACGCCGCCTGATCCTTTTACTAAATGCATGTCAAAGAAACTGTCGTTGGCAGTATCTGCGGTTGGTGCATAATTACATACAATTACAGTTGTAATTGCATATCTTTTTGATGATGGAACAGTTAAAAGCGTTGTGTCAGTTTCTAAAATGAGTGCGCTTGCTATTGACATATTTTGCTTTCCTTTAAAAAATCATTGCATATAATATTGCTTTGTTCTTACTGATCAACTCGCCATTGGTACTGTCTTCGTTTATAAAAAATATTCCAGTAGCACCATCAGATTCTGCTTTTGAATATATCTTTACACCATCAACTGGAGCAGAAGGATCTGATATTTTTGTTAATTCAATTGCAGTTGAAATTTCAACACTTCCTGTTCCGTTGCCTGATAGTATAATATTTTGATTAGTAACATTAGAAGTTATTTCGTTATCAGAAATTCTAATGTTGTTTAAATCTAAATATGTTTCAAAAAATTCTGCAACAGTAACACCGTTTACTTTAAATAGTACTTTGTTTGAAGCATCTCCGTTGGTTGTATCTGTTGCTTCTACTGCTGTATTTCCAGTACTAACCGGTGCCCAAATTTTTGTATGGAAGTTATATGTATTATATCCTTTAACATAATCTTTTAAAACTTGAACGTTAGGAATAGCATCGTTGTCGTAAGGAGTTGCTAGTTTATCAGGGTTTGAACCGTTAAAGGTTATGTTACTGCCTGTATACGGAAATAATTGTTTTTCGTAATCAACAGTACCAGTAACACTTACTATACCAGTTCCTTCGCTGATAAGATATAAGTCAAAATCATTTAAAGTTTTAATACTGTTAGTGTAAATTCCTAGCAAATGTCCGGAGGCATTTTCAAATGTATATGCTCCATTTGTTATGCCTCCGGTTCTGCTGTCTAAGAAACTCTTATCTTCGTCAAAGAACAAATGAGCATTGCTCAATGATCCTCGATCAATGATAAGACCTGCTGTATTTAAAGTTACACCTGCACCTGTTTCACCGTTGTTTAGTGTAATGGTGTTATCAGTAATAACCAAGTCTTCACTACCAACTGATGTTGATGTACCTTCGACTGTTAAGTTACCTTGAATAATAACGTCACCAGAATCTAAGTCTATAGTTCCGCCTGGATTAATTTTTATTCTGTATAGATCAACACTATGGTTATGTACTTTAGATGATGCCATGTTTTTATCCTAGCTCGGTATTATGCTTGTCCTGGTAAGTTTACGCTTAGTACTGCGTTAGGAACACTTGCTGATTCTCTAGCATCTGGTGTATTACCGATAGCCCAAATAGCATTATCAGCAACGTCGCCTTCAGGAGGGCTTCCGTTCTTTTCAATTTGAACTGTTCTGTTTCTTAATTGAGTTACATTATAAGTTGTTGAATCAGATCCTACACAGTCAATTCTAAAAGTTCCGGCAACCATTGCACCGTTTGCCGCAGTTGTAAGTTTCATGACTTCACCTGCTGCTGGATTTGCGTTGTCCGAGTCTAAACGAACCCAGAACTGGTTTGAACCTTTTATTTTATAAATGTGTGCTGCTGTTGTAGCTTCTGAAGCACCAGTGAAGTAGTGGCGGCTTACTGCAATACGGCCTGATCCGTATCCGATATATTTTTTGTTAATTGGACGTCCCATTGTTTTCTCCTTTGACGTTCTAGGTCATACGCGGTGGGTACCGCATAAATCCGGATTATCCGGCAGATATCTATGACATAAGTATTTATGCTTTTTACAAAAATGGTTACTTACCTAAGTAACGTAGATTGTTGTATTTTTTACTTTCAAAATACAACAATCTTTGTAATGTGTTATAATTGTATTCTATTTTTGGTTTTAATTCTTTGTATTTTTTTTGAAAATATGTAGTAGGCTGATTACACAATGTCTGTAAAAATTCCGGAATATTAAAATGCATTGACAAATCTAAGTCACTGATATCGTTAAAATCAGTTACATATGGCAATATACCTATATTTTTTAGACTTTTTAATCCGCCGTTGACAGCATATAATAAAAAAGGACGTTTTGCCAGTACAGGTTTAAAAGTTTTTTCAGTTAAGAAATAACTGCGTTCGTCCGGACTAAACAAAGTCTCAGTTACAACATTTAAAAAGTGTTTCTCCCAATATGTTACATCTCCAAACGAAAATGGAGTGTACGGACTTGGAATTAATTTCTGTTGTACTATGTTATCTAATTTTACTTTTGTATTCAAGGAATCTAAAGACACATAACCTTTTTTGACTAAATTATGCGTTTTTAAACTTTCAAACAGTTCTAATCTATGATGATGTGGTTTTCCGTTTAAACACATGTACGGTACTGATATGTTTTTAGAATTTATCTCTTTAAAATCAAAATACTTTTGAAAAAAATAAGCTATAAAATTAAATTTGTATTTGCTTTTAGGATATATTCCTAATTCTAATACTTCGTCGTAATGTGAGGAATAGCTTTCAGCAACCGGAGCATCTAAAAAACATATTTTTATTAATCGTTTATTTCTTGATTCTATAATGCGTTTGTTATTTTCAAACTCCTCAGGGTTAACAGTTAACCATTGTTCTCTAACTACTACTGTATCAATATTGTCGTCGAATGTAGATAGAAATCTATTAATAAATATCATTTCATCAGTATACCATTGAAAAGTATCGCCTGCTTCGAAATTTATTTTTATAATGCTCATAGTGTTATTTAATAAAAAAAGCACCTAATTTCTAGGTGCTTTTAATTTATATAACAGTGGAGGAAAGTGAGCTATAAGCCAAGCAACATGCAAAAAACAAAATGCAATCCACAATGTGCAACTGAATGTTTATTTCTAGCGAGCAATGTGCAGGCCTAATCAAAGGTGTTATAACGCTAGAGCACACAAACTGTGGAGGCTAGGCCGGAACCCAAACCATTGAACATGTTTCATACAAGAAACGGAAACTTATCCTCTTTGCTTTCCTCCTACCGGGTAGTTTGCGGGTTCTCTAAGAGTCTATCCCGCTTAACTACCAAAACTTAAATAATACCTGCTACATTAAGAATGTTAACAGTCTGTTCAGAGAGTTCAATCTCTGTTGCAACGTTTAACTCAAGCAAATGGTCTTGTAAAACAACCTTCTGCTTTTTAAGTGCAGCAAGTTTTGCTTTAAAATCAGCAACTTCTACTTCTGTAAAGATACTGGTGCGAACAGTGTCTTCGCGGCCGTAGTAGTCAGACTCTGAGCGTGACTTGATCTTCTCAAGTTTTCCAACAATTACATCAGTTTCAACAGCAGGTACAACTTTTGCAAGTTTGCTGTAGAAAGCAATTTCCTTGTCAACTAATGCAACATCGGCGAGCAAATCGTTAATACCCGATTTAGCATTTGCTTGGGCAACTTCGCGGCGAATTCTGTAAACACTAACCAGTAGTGCGTCGCGAGTCAAACACTGCGAAACAAAACGTTCTTTGGCTTCTGCAATCTTTGCAGTAGGTTTTTCAAATTCGTTAATTGCAACTTCTGTTGCTAGATCTAATCCTGCTAGTGCTTCAGTAATTGCAGTCTGTAGTGCGTTTGCCTTGCGTAGTGAAACTTTCATTATATTGCCTTTCTGTTTTTGTTAATAGCAATGTAGCTTAGAAATGATGCAAGGTCAATCTCTTTTTTAAACATCAGTCAAAAAAATAGCGCCCGGAGGCGCTATTTTTCTTTTTGTAACTACACTTAGCTATTAGCTGAAGCTTAGGTTTGCAGTTGTTACTGCTACTTTACCTAGGTAGTCTGCTGCGTTACCAAGCGACGAAGCAGTGTTAGTTAGTTCTACATAACCATAACGTGTCATGAAGCTAACAACTGGTTCGAATGTTGTTGGGTCTAGAACAACACCGCTGCTCATTAGCGGAATGTATGGGCAGTAGAACGCTGCTGCGTCTGACTCTGAAGTGCCCTTATAACCAACAAGAACGTCATCACCTGAAGCATATGTGTTAACATAAACTTTCATTGCACTGTTTAGAGTACCTACTAGCTTAGTGTTAGTTGGTGCTTCAAAAGTACCTTCAGTTGTACGAGCAAATGCTGAAGTAGTTGCTGACTGTAGTACAGTTAGAACAGTTGGCGAAACAACAGCCCAGTTACCAGCGCCACGACGTGTACGCTGTGCAATTAGGTTGCTTGTACGGTTGATTTGAACTGCAAGTGCAGCATGTTCGTCACCGACGAATGTAGCAGTACCACTTACGGCAGCTTGGTCGTAAGTTTGTGCAGTGCCTGCTAGAGAACTTAGGCTACTAAGAATCTCTTGGTCGATTTCAGCAGTGATTTCTTGTGCTAAAGCAGCCATGATTTCTGCTTCAACATCAATACCGTGCTGTGACTGAGCATCTTGAGCAGCTTCGAAAGTCCAGCGAGCTGATAGCTTGCGTGACTTAGCTTCGACAGTTTGCTTCAAGATTTGGATGCTTAGTCTGTTACCAGCTACACCTTCTAGAGCACCAGTTGCACTTGGTGCAGCTGATGAGCTTGGTGTACCTGAGTACGAAGCAGCAATATTGAATGGGCTTAGTGCTTCTGAACCAGCAGTTGCACCGTTGTTGCCGTCAGCATAACGCACACGTAGAGTGTGAATTTGGCCAACTGGACCAGTCATTGGTTGAACACCAACAAGTTCGTTTGCAATAACTGTTGGCATAACACGTCTAATTACTGGAAGAATTACACGGTTTAGGGTTGCGATATTACCAGCAGCAGAAGCACCGGAAGTTGCAGATTCAGCTAGATATCTACGAGTATTTTCTAGCGTTGTTGCCATAACGGATTTCTTGTTACCGTTTAGGCCTTCGAGAAGCGCACCTTTTGTCTCCTGCCAGCGACTTTCTAATAGTTCTGACATTTTAATCTCCTTATTTAATTCCAGCTAGACGCTTAATATCAACTACGTTGTTATCTACGTCTGCGTTACTATTATTATTTTGTGTACGGTTGCCTGTTATTTCTGTGCCTTCTTTTAAAACTGCCTTCTGCTTTGCTGGAGATTTACCTTCGACTACGGAAGGTAGGTACTTGTCAAACGCCGAACGTAACTTAGGAGTTTGTACTGATTCCAGTAAGTCCATCATAATACTTTGTTGATCTTTACCTAACGGTGCAGTCAACTCGTTTAGTACTTTTTGACGTTCAGCTGATTCAACCAAACGCTTTACTTCTACATCTTTTGATTCAGCAATTTGTGTTGCTTTTCTTGCAATCACTTTTGCTTCTGCTATTTGCTTGTCTTTTAACTCAAGTACTTTTAACAGTTTCTTTGTTTCAGACTTTTCATTTAGATGCGAATTTAAATATTCTGAAGCAAATGCTTCGAATAGTTTACGACCAAAGTCGTGTTGACGTGCAGTATCAATATCTTCTTTAAGTGCAGTAATTTCACTTTTAAGTGATTTACCAACCATTTCAGATACTAACTTTGCACTTCTATTGATAAAGTCAGCTTTGACCTTAGCAATGTGATCTTTTGCTTCACGTACTAGACGTACTTTTGTTTCAGCTAGATCTTGTTTATCTTCCTGGAACTCGGCAATTTCTTTTGCAAGTTGTTCGATTACAAATTCTTCAAGAGCAGAAAACTTTGATGCCATAGACTTT
>Ga0255072_1000040_pt1 | contig 28014 bp, 31 predicted proteins | sample Colum_Yuk_RepA_8_FD_188461 | JGI IMG/M metagenome (GOLD analysis project Ga0255072, IMG submission 188461) | Freshwater microbial communities from Columbia River, Oregon, United States - Colum_Yuk_RepA_8h | ecosystem: Environmental > Aquatic > Freshwater > River | place: USA: Oregon | collected...
GTTAATTCATCAACAGATACACCACTTATAATTGATATACAATGAATCATGGTTAATATCTGTTTGTTTCTGATTATTCCAACTATTGTACTACCATTATGTACTTCGTTTATTTCCATAGCCAGATGACTTGCTATTCTTAGCAACATCTGAATTGCCATCTTTTGTTTTTTTGATTCCATGTTTTTCTTTTTTATCTTGACTTAAACCTGTACCATTACAATCGGGACATTGAAAAAAGATTTCTGCATCTTCATCAAAATCTATCCATCCACCTTCACCGCTACATCTTTTGCAATAGAATATAGGATTAGTTCTCATGTGCTGGTTCATTTAGATTGTTAGTTACTTCGCCTAAAAATTTTTTCTCTCTTACTGGATTATCTCTCCAGTTGCTGAACAGGTCATACAACTGCTCGTATCTATCCTGCGAATACCATGCGTTATGGTATAACTCAGCTATGAATATCTGTCTTTCGTATGGCGTAAGGTCTGTGAATGTTGATAACGTATTTTCCATGTTAAAAATTTTAAAGATTAGGTAAATTATTTTTTGACATTTGGTATATTGTTATACCAATAGAAAGGATGAAAGCAATTCCGATTCCATAGAAGGAATAGTTTAGTACTTCGTTTAGTTGGATGATTAAATTTTCCATGTTGATTTTTTTTGATTTTTAATTATAGGTTTGATTGTTTCTTAACTTGTTCTGTATGCCAATCCAATTCTTTTATTTTAGATTCCATCTTATCCCTGACAAACCTACCTAACTCCTCGTAGGACTTCATGCCTAAAATAATCTGTGCATCTAATGTTATTGTCCTTTTACTTTCTTCATTAAATTGGATTACCTGTTTTGCATAATACTTTTCCATGGTTAAATAGTTTATTCTTTACCTGAATTTAATGCTCTGTTTATGATGTCATCAATATCGTTCTCATTTTCAATGTTACCCATGTTGATTATCTGTAGTATTTCCTTTGCTCTGCTATTGATGATATTGATTGCTATCTCAATCTCATCATCATCAAGCAACTTCTCAACTTTAGCCATTGTAATAAGGGATGATATAATCCCATCCATAAACTTGTTGTATTCAGGATTATTCTGTATTGCTACATCAACAACAACCTTTGCCATCGTTGATATAAATAACTCCTGACCTTGCATAGACATTGACATATTGGTATAATTTTTTAATTTTAAAAATTGGGGACAGGACAAACCTTGTCCCCGTATTCCTAACCACCATGATTACAAAACTTTCAAATTAGGTTTTGGGTCTTCATAACTCTTGATGCACAGGTCACATAAACGCCAATCCTCATGTGTATGTGATGCTACATTTACGTTACAATCATCGCAATAATTTATGTCACCATAATGCTTACCTGTGATTGTCTTGGAATAGTTATCCTCATTCTTCACTCCTGTCAATCCGTATTCACCTTCACATTGTTTGCACAATCCCCAATCGTAACTATATTCATGCTTTCTTACCCAATCATGACAATCCTGACAATACTCCCAATCATTTGTAGGATTGTTTTTAATCTCACAACAATCTGAATCAACATGAAAATCTAATTTATTCTGAACTGGATAGGATGAAAATGTATCCTTATACTTACCTAATTTATTCTTAGATATTGACTTCTTGTCAACTTTCAATCCGCCATAATCCAACCATTCAGTTTTTCTAAAGTTAGTGTTACTGAACAGGACTCCTGTTTCACCATCAATAACACATGAATGTTCATTGACTACATAAACTTTGTTATCAACAGATAAGAATGCAAACTTACTACCTGTGATATCACGACTAATCATGTCCATGATACCACTATTCTTGTAAAAATCTTTTGGCAATTTCTTGATGACTTGCTCAATATACTGAACTGTATCTGACTTCTGTATCGTTGAAGGAAATTGTCTTAGGATTCCGTTATGCACCATTGATAAACTCTGATTGATTAAGAAGGGATGTGTATTGTTATTGTTGATAGCACTTCCTGTAGCAATCCTGCCATGACCAATGAAATGTGATTGCGGATATTTTGCTTCAGCATCACAAAACTTCTTCCACATTGATTCAGGACTGGGATTGGATGACTTGACAATAACTAATTTTGTTCCTGTAGTGTATACAAATCCAAATCCTTGCGGATTGTTTTCAATGATGTTAAGAAAATGCTCCTTGTTTAATCTTTGCTTAGGCTTTTTTACGAAGAATGTACACATGGTTTGTAATTTTTTGGTTAGAATATAAAGTTAGGAAATAAATTTTGTTTGACAAAAAAATAGTGGGGAATGTTGGATGAATCCTCACCCCACTACCATCAATCATCATCTTTGTATATTGTAGGTTTGTAAGAATTGTGGTGATTCAATAATCCATTGAATTCCTTGACCTTCCATTCCGAATGCACCGAATGTATTGGTATCTGTAACTTCAACTGATAAGAAAAGCATAACACCATTATACATGTAGATGTAACCTGATAAGCGATTCCGTATTCTTCTTTTTCTAATTAGGTAATTCAGTATACAGAATGCCATGAATGAAATTTTAATTGCACCATCCGTTACACCTGTTCGTGATGCTCTAACAAAACCATTTCTGAATGCATGTACCAATTCGGATGGCGTAGCACCTGCGAATGTCTGACTAAATTCATCATCCCTTGAATATCCAAACTCATCTAAAGTTTTAGCAAGAATCTGAAAATCTGAAAGAGCTGGTGATGTTTGATTGCACAGATTATCTGCTCTGCCAATCATCAAACGTAAATCATTTGTATTGGCAGGAGTCCATCCTTCAACCTGTGAAGATGCCATTCTCAGTTCATGTGAATGCAGGAATGAATAAACACTAACTTCCTCTGTATTGCTTTGTTGCTCTTGTTGATTGTCACATTCAGCAACTTCTGTGATTGTTTCAATAACCTGTGGTGCAGGTACAGGAATGTGGAATACCACATCCTGCATCAACTTGTTTACTTTTTTCTTACATGCAAGGGATATTTTGCCACATCCGTATTGCTCTGAATACTTTGCAAACAATCTCAACTTCTCTGTGAACTTAGCAACATCACCATTCAGCACCACATTCAGTAAAAAGTTATGGATGTTTGTTGTAGGATTGGCTAACTCAAGCAATACCTTCATAGCTGTTTTCCCATACAGATTACCCATTACCATTCGCATCAACTCAATTCTATTCTGTAGTACTTTAACATTCTTGATTGCAGGGAACAATCTAATCTCAAGCACATTCATATTTTTCAGGTAACATGCCTGATATTTATCCCTTCTTCTAAGGTAGGTAGAGAAATTTCTAACAGGACAATAGCTATTGCCTATTCTTTTTTCATAGATTGAATACAGGATAGGTAAGCTACCTTTAATTCCTTTAAGGATATCTCTTGACTCAATACCATTCATGGATATATTGAAATGTCCACCACATCTGTCACTTGTCCCTGCATTGAGAAAATCTGTAACAGGAGCAATACATTCATCAATAACCTGCTGATTGTATAGTGGTAAGATAGGACTGATTAGTTCAAATCCGTATTCACCTAAACTTCCATCTTCCTCTTTTTTGAATCCTGTTTCATGTGCCAACTTCATAGCAATACCTTCCTCTCTGAATTCGCTGGATGACTTCTCTGCTTCAAATCCAAAGTTGACTGCTTCAGGACTTTTGTCCATGAATTTAGTGAACTGCTTTTCAATCTCAGGATGCCAATGAGAATGATGATATCTCAGGATTGCTCTGTCACCATAGATTTCAGTCATACAATCTTTTTTAACCAACTTTCCTCTTTCAATAAAGGACTCCGTTAATCCTTCAGGGATGATTGAATCATCTACAATCACAAATTTTTTGTTTCCTTCTTCCAAGAATTTCAGGTTAGTTCTTTCAACAAGAAAATCAAAGAATCCTGATGTCACCTTAACATCTTTATCAATCAATCTCAGGTATTGACAATTACTCCATGAAGAATTATCAACACAGAATGAACGTAACTCATGCCCATACACATTGGTATTCATTCCTGACATACGAACAAGGGATTTGTAGTTTTCCCTTACTGATTGCTCTGACCATCCACCACTAATTGTGGATAGGGCTAACCTGCAATTTTCATCCTCTGAATTGTAGGTATCATTTCTCAATGATAACATGTGATTGAATGCTGACTCATTCATTGGCAACAGAATCTTTTTTCTGTCTGTTCCTGTGCAGTTGATAACTGCAAACTTTCTGACTAACTTTTTCATGATGATTGAAATTTGATGATTGATTAATTGTTTACAAACAAACGAAATACTTTTGGGATTGTTGTTTTTTATGTTGTTAAAACTTTGTTAATGCTTTTTTGACTTCAATTCTCTGTATGTATCTGCATAGGCATAGCATCCCATAACAGATATTGCAAACAGGATAGACATACAGGTAAGATTGACTCCTGTAGGATTAGTGAACATGATGAACATGTACGGGATTGCTAAGGACATAAACCCGTAAAAAATAGATGCGAATAAACAGATTGACTTTTTCATGATGATTGATTTTTGATGATTGGTTATAAATAGTAAGTAAAATTTTCTGCTTTGATTGTTACGTTATTTTCGTATGGCTTAAGATGCTCTCTCATTTCTCTTTTATCGTAATATGTGACTGCATCCAACAACTTGTCACCATTGTACAATTCTGCTTCATAGTATCTGCAATCATCATCATATTCTGTGATGATTCTCACTAAGGTGACTGACTCAAACTTCTCAAACAAACTCTTAAACTTATTCATAAAAAATATGCGTTGAATAGTCGCATCCCTATTTTTAAATTATTCAATTATTGATGCTTCCAATTCACCTTCGTTATTCTCTACCCAATGTTCCACTAATCCCTGTGCTTCATTGTCAAGGTAGATGATTGGTTCCCATGATGGGTCATTTGCTCTGTATCCTACATGGTCTGTCCTGTCCTCTACCTGTACAAGTTTTTTCTTAACTAAGGATGAAATAACTCCTCTCACAACTTTTGTTTCAATACCTGTTTCCCTTGCAACATCTGTTGCACCAATGTCTGAGAATCCCCATTCTGCATACATACAATCTGCAATACATTGTAGGACTTGTTTCTCTAATTCGGTAAGATTTTTAATTGCTCTCATGGTGATTTTTTTTTGATGATTGATTAATGAATCGGTAGCAAATATAGTGTGTGTTTACATACAAACCAAATAATTTTAAGGATGTTAACAAAGTTTTAACAAATCCATAGCTAAGTAATTGATTCCCAATAAAAGGATTTTTAACAGAATCTGAATGCAGTTTTGAAATAGGTTTCAGAAATATGTAAAGGAAAAAATACAGGTTAGGTTTTGTGCATACATGCATGTGCAGGATATTAATAATATAAGGCATGGGTAATCTTACACGTTTACAGGTAGGCATAGCTACATAAAACACATAACGCATTGATTTAGAATGGATTAGGCATGATAGTCATCCACAGATTGACCTACCCACTCAGCAAAACCATTTCCCACAGGGCATGGGCTGGGCTGGTAATATGCGGGAACCCTATGCTCATACCACTATTTTACATTTTAGTCCCCCACCCGGTAAATCCCCCTGCATATATATCCCCTGAGCTGTCAAGGAATCCTTGACTGTTGGTACATTACATAATTCTAGTCCTTTATTTTACATTTTTAGGGTATTTACTGGAACGTAAAAAGGTCGTAAAGCTAAATATGGCTATAAGGCTGTAAGGCTGTAAGAACTATAATAAACTGGACTACTATAATAGACTGTAATATATATAAGAAGGAAACCTCATAACTCTATGATTATCAACAACCATAAAACATTATTTTGTTTTTTAAAACTGAAAAGGATATATTTGTAGTCTAAACCAAAGATAGATATGAAATCAGTTCAAGCATTTCTAGAGAACCCATTTAAGGTGGAGGGTGTTACTACAATTACCTACACTCCAAAGGTAGACGAAAAAATTGTAACAGACCCAGAGACGGGTGAGTTGTTTACAATAAGGAAGCTACCCAAGAGCCAGCAGCACCTGCATGATTCGAGGGTATATGTTAAGCTCTTTCAGGAGAGTCATGAAACCCTGCTCAAGCTTCCGCATGTTTCACTTAAGATATTAATATATGCGATGTGTAAGGTTAGACCACTTAGTGAGATTGTGTTCTTGCATGTGGATGACTGCATGGTGGCATGTGGTTTTAAGTCAGCTACATCGTACCGGGAAGGTATTCGTTTTTTGATTGAGCACAATGTTCTTGCAAGGAAGATGGGGTCTACGATGGAGTACTGGATAAATCCTAATATTTTCTTTAATGGAAATAGATTAAGACTAGCATAGACTTGTAACAAATTTTGGTGTATTTTTGTTACAAATAGAATTATGGCAAGTATTGATATAGATGAAGTTGTACAGTCTTTATACTGTGTTAGCGTTAGTGCACATGTAGCTCATGTAAACACTCGTTCATTTGCACAGCATGAGGCCTTGGGCGACTTCTATGAAAAAGCGAATAGCTTTAAAGATAGATTTATTGAGTATTGCATGGGGGCTGGGTTTTTAAATCAAGTTCAGCTTGAAGAGATTGAAGCGGAAGATTTGATGGATGAAGCAGAAGAGGCGTGCTACAATCTACTAGAGTTTGCTGATGCTACTAAGGATGAGACCATAAAGAATATGGCTGCTGATTTCTTAGAAGCTAAGAATAAGCTGAAGTATATGTTAATGCTTAAATAAATTTAGATGGCAAGGGCAAAATCAGCTGGGGATAACCGCAAGGTTAAGTTTGGTAAGAGAAGAAAAGGTTCTGCACAGAAGTCATTTAATAAGCATGATAGGAAAGACAGAAAGTATAGAAGGAAATGAGTACCGCAACAAAAACAAATCCTGCATTATGGAAACGAATAGTATCAAGGGTAAAGTCTGGTTCTCGTGGGGGAGATTCGGGGGAGTGGAGTGCGAGAAAAGCACAATTAGCGGTAGCCTTATACAAAAAATCTGGTGGTGGCTATCAAGGAAAGAAGTCAAGCTCAAATTCGTTGTCGAAGTGGACGAAGCAGAACTGGACGACTTCATCTGGGAAACCCTCCAATGGGAAGATGAGATACCTGCCAAAGAAAGCTTGGGAAGCCCTAAGCCAAAAGGAAAAGGCAGCAACAAACAGAGCAAAGGCAGAGGGGGACAGAAAGGGAAAGCAGTTCGTGGCACAGCCAAAGGAAATAGCAAAAAAGGTAAAAAGGTATAGGAAATGATATCAGGAGTAAAGAGAGTGGCTGGCGGTATTATGTACCGTGGGGAAAAGTTTCCCGGCTTTAACAAGCCAAAGAATGCTCCTGCTGGTGATAGCCATAAAAAAGTGGTACTAGCCAAGAAGGGTGATAAGGTAAAAAAGATTAAATTTGGTTATAGAGGTATGCAGGATTTTACCCAGCACAAAGACCCGAAGCGTAGAAAAAACTACTTAGCTCGGTCTGGCGGGATTAAAAACAAATCCGGTGCCCTAACTAAAAACGATATATTCTCAGCTAACTACTGGGCGAGACGTGTTCTCTGGTAATCTAGCTTTTTTCATGTTTGATTTTTTGGTTGAAAGAGCCCTGTTTCTACAGGGCTTTTTTGTGTATTTTTGTGGAATGACACTCTATAAAACCTTCAATTATAAGATTCCGATTTTCTATGTTCCCCTCAAGATTGTGGTGGGGATGACGATGAGGGATGCCCTAAAGAGCAAGGTGTTTAGTAAAGAGGATAGGGAGGAATGTAGCGACTCAGGTGCTCTGGCGTTTACACAAAAGGACTCCATATATCTTGCTATCCCATCTGCTGACGAGGACATTCAGTATGTCGTGCATGAAATAATCCATGCCAAGAACTATTTATATAAGATGAGAGGTATACTTCCAGATGTAGAAAACGATGAGAATGAGGCATATCTGGTTCAATATATCTACGAGAAATGTATTGATGCAAGAAGAAAGTTCTTTAACTTTGTATCCAAACAAAGGGATAATGAAGCTATTGCACAACAAGGCATTGGTTCTGGTGGACCCGGAAGCCAAGTCGAAGAAGAAGATTAGCACCCCGATGGGTGATATAGAACTCTATATTGCCAGCGACTATTCATGGGACAGCAGGGTTTCTTCAAGTACAAGCGGTATACTTCTTGAAGATTTTAAGGGTGCACCCAAAGGCTCAGTAGTTATATTCAACCACAGGGCAACCACACAGGATAACGAGATTGATGACAAAATATATTTAATTGACAATGCATTCATATACTTCTACCTTGATGGGAACGACCCAGTTCCCTTCGCAGGTTATTTTCTCATTTCCCGAATCAAGAAACGCAAGTACTCCTCAGAGCTGGTGCATATACCAGACGGATGGGCTGAGGACAACTACGACAATATCTTCAGAATTGAGAGAACTCCGAGAGGACACACAGATTTTCATGCAGGTCAGGAAGTGATAGCATATAAGTATAGCGACTACGAGATACCCTATGCTGTAAACGGAGTCCATGCAAGTGTGATACGTCTTAAAGAGGATGATATATTAGCTTTATCATATATGGAATTATAATGGCAAAGAAAACACTAGAACAAGAACTAGAGTTTTATAGACAGGATGGGATAGTCGGTCTATACTACTCGCTAAATAAAAAACTAAACGAGCTATCTAAAGCTATAGATGGTTCCACTATAGACTTCTCAAGCAGAGATGATAAATCATTTGAGAGGCTCATGAAAGCTATGGTGGAGTCTAAGCTTATAGCCGAAAACATGAAATGGCTTCGTACAGAGTTCGCCCTAACTGGGGATGAAGAAAAGGATAAGACTGCAACAAGAAGACCATTGATTGAAGAACTTTCAAGAAATGGAAATTAATTTAAAGAAGCCAGAGATACGAAAGATGGATAAGCAGATGCTAACGAATCACGTTAGTAAGATGCAGACGTACCATAAAGATGTAGTGAGGGGCATGATAAAAAAATCAGATGTCCTTAAGAAAAGGATTCGTAATAAGGATGAACTGATTAAGAATTTAAGGTACCAAGTTTTTGTGATGACACGAAGGCTGTATGCACAGAAGCTAAGGTATAGTAAAGAGAAGACGATAGCTAAGAATGCAATGTATGATAAGGCTATAAACAATATCGTTAGCAAAAGGAAAGAGCTTATTGATATACCTAAGTATCACATGGCTTTGTTTGAGCTAAGTAAAGTTTTTGAAAAGCCTGAAATGTTCATCATACTTTTGCTTTGGGCAAGTAGATACGAGTACTATTCAAAGAAAGAGTTTGAACTAAACTTCAAGAACTCACCCATTCGTTTCACTAAGTATAACAGGATGCTTCTTCGTGAAGGATACGCAAATAAGTGGGAGGTAAAAAGAAGTAGTTACTTTATTTCTGCGAAAGGTAAAGAGCTAGTAGAGAAAATAAACAAATTTGTTTACAATAGACTGAATGGCTAAGAAAATAGAGATATATGGCACCAAAATTGAACTTCCTGAAGAAAGGAATGTATTCAAAAACTCGACCAAAAGGGATGAGCAAAAATTTGTTAGAATTTCAGTTCCGGATGACTTTTCTTCTTTGGAGTTTGATTCTGAGGGGATACCTATTTATACAGACAGTCAAGCTTCTTTTGTTAAGAACGAATACGAAAAAATAAGGAACGGATATTGGTTCTATAATAACGGGGAACCAACATATATAACTGGTCTACACTACTTCTATCTTAATTACTGGACGCTTGAAGATGGCGGTAAGCCAGATTATAGGGATGCAGACAGAAGATGGTTTTTATTCAGAAATCATTGTGAGGCTTTACCCCAATGCTTTGGTATCATAAGAATAAAGAAACGAAGGGAGGGTGCTACATCTCAAGAGGCTTGTGCATTAGTGTATAAGGCTATTATGCGACCTAAGTCTAACTGCGGTATAGTGAGTAAGACTGGTAACCCAGATGCTAGGGATGTGTTTCAGAAGATGATTGTATGGGGATACAAGAACCTACCAGTATTTCTAAAACCTTCTATAGAGGATGAGACCTCTAAGACGAGCCTCGTATTCTCTCCTCCAAAGAAAAAGAACAAGACCGTTGTAAGGACTAAGGGAAAAGTGTTTGATGATGACATGGGTCTTGAGTCTGTTATTGATTACCGTGCAACAGCTTTAAACTCGTATGACTCAGGTAGGATTACTGCGATATTGATAGATGAGGGAGGTAAGTGGCCCAAAGACGTACCAATCAATAAATACTGGCCCATCGTAAGAAAAACGCTAACGAGGGGTATGATTAAGGTTGGATTTGCGGTAATACCATCTACGGTAAACGACTCAGAGAATGGTGGTATAGAGTTCAAGGAACTTTTTGATGGCTCAGACCATCTAGGTCAAGATATTACGGCTACTGGATTATTCCAATACTTTACCCCAGCCTATGACGGGTATGAGGGATTTATAGATGAGTACGGGATGTCTATTATAGACAACCCAACAGAAAGGCAGAAGCAGTATATAAAGAAGAAGTTTGGGGTGGATATACAGATGGGTGCAAAGGATTTTCTACTAAAACAAAGAGAGATTATTAAAGACCCTACAGCACTTTCCGAAGAAATACGGATGAACCCATTCTCTGTTGAAGAGGCATTTAAGATAGATGCTAAGAAGTGCTATTTCAATAGCGACAAGATATACGAACAGATAAACTTCTTGTCAGAGAATCCTGTAAGGATGAGGAAAGGTAGCTTCTTCTGGAAGGATGGGCATAAGGGTGGGGATGTTTATTTTCAGGACTCATCTGAAGGGATGTGGCATATACTTGAGCTACCAACTGTTGAGAATATGTCACAGGTTGGAGATAGGGGTAGGGTACCGGGGAATACACCAATCTACACCATAGGTGTTGACCCTTTTAGAAACTCTATGGCTAGTTCAAAGTATAGTTCTATGGGTAGTGCTTGGATTTGCAAGAAGTACAATACCACAGACCCAGAAAATACGGGTATGCCGATAGGTCATTTTTACGGAAGACCAAAGCTGAAAAGTATGTTTGATGAGGAAATGCTGAAAGCTGCGGTTTATTATGGATGTAAGTTGGTGTACGAGCTTGATGCCGGGGATGACGTGGTTAGGATAGCCTTAGAGAATAAGTTGATTAATTACATGAGCAAGACTCCTAGCTCCGCCATCAAGCCGGGAAGGGAAGGTCAAAAGACAAAAGAGTGGGGCGTAAAGAGTTCTGACCCATTTGCGATGAGCCAACAGCTAGAACTTGCTATTCAGTTTATTGAAAACCATTGTCATAAGATTTATTATAAAGAATTACTGGAGGAGCTTCTGGTTTATGACCACATGAATAGAACTATCTTTGATAGAACGGTAAGCTTTATGATTAGTCTTTTGGGTATGGTAGAACATAGGGTCGTGGAGGAGTCTAAGCCGAAAGTGCTCATGATACAAAAATTTAAGCTTAATTTGTAATATCTTTGTACACTAAAGGGATGTAATGTCTAATTCAAACGCATTGCTCAATTTCCACGCTGCACCTTCTAACAAGAAGAAAAGCAAGGACTTTGGGCTAAAGATAGCTAAACATATTGAAGCCCACTTTGCTGGGCAATACTATACTGATAGGAATAAACGTATAGAAAAAAACGTAAAGTTTGCTATGGGTAAACAACCCATGCAGGAGTACCTATCTCAAATGAATATTGATGGTAAGGATGTGTATATCAATCTGGATACCACTCCACCACCCATCGCACCAAAGTTTGTAGAGGTTATTGTGGGTAGCTTAATGAAAAGACAGGAAACTCCAAGAGTTTCAGCTATCGACCCTATCTCCGTTAAGCAGAGGTTTAATGAGATGGCTGACGCTAAGTTTAGGATGGAAAACAAGGATTTCATTTCCAGCCTAGAACAGCAATTGAACCTAAAGCTAACAAACGAGCAAGAATATACTCCAGAAGATAATGATGACCTTAAGTTGTATTTTGAGCTTGAGCATCGTTTGCCGGAAGAGATTTTCTTTGAAGAAGGATTGCAATATGTATTAGATAGCAACTCTTCAAACGTGGTAAAAAGAAGGCTGATTTTTGATATTATAACTGCCGGATATGCTGCCACCAAGTCTATCATGGACAGCAACGGAAAGATTAAGATTAAGAGATGTATACCTCAAAACATGGTGTACTCCTTCTCTGAATATGATGACTTTAGAGATAGCTCCTTTATCGGTGAGGTAACTCCAATGAAGATAAGCGAGCTTCGTGTTTTATACCCAGAAGTTGATGAGCAGTTGTTTTTTGAGATTTCTCAGAAAGTAAAGGCTAGAAATACAGTAAGCAGATGGGATGAGAAATATCGTTATTCAGATACTAGACCATATGATGAGCTTACAGTTGATGTACTTCAATTTGAGTTAAAGACAATAGATAACTTGTTGTATCAAGTTAAGAAGACATCCAATGGCTCTATCGTTGTTGATAAGAAGGAAAATGCACCAGAAAAGATTGGTGATAATAAGGAGATGATTGATAAGAAAATCTTTGTTATCTACGAGGGTGCGTATGTGATGAATAGTGGCATTATGCTTGATTGGAAGAAGCAACAGAATATGATTAAGCCTTCTATGCCAGAGAAAATGGCAGAAGCTTACTTCAGTTATTCCATCTTCATGCCAGACAATTACGAGCTGAATAATCTTCCAATGATTCAAAGGATGGAAACCTCTATCCGTCAGATGACTTTAACTCATATGAAGATTCAGCAAATTGTAGCTAAGATGAGACCCGCTGGTCTTATCATTGATGTTGACGGTTTGCAGAATATCTCTCTCGGAGAGGGTAAGTCTATTTCTCCACTTGAGATTCAAAAGATTTACGACCAAACTGGTAATATATACTATCGTTCAATGACCGAAGAGGGTCAAAGAGCTGGTTCTCCTATCGCAGAGATTGCGAATAGCGGAAGCGTTCAGCAGTTACAAGAGCTTATTAATATCTTCAACTATTACCTTAATAGGCTTCGTGAGGAGACTGGTATCAATGAGCTAAGAGATGGGGCTGGTATAAATCCTCGTCTTGGTAACAAACAGCTTCAGGCTGGTATAGCTGCATCTAATAATGCAACGGACTTTATTTATGACTCGTATATCAACATCATTGAGAATACGATGATGAAATGCGGTATCCTTTTAGCTGATGCTGTTAATTATAGGGTTGCTGAATACGCCAAGGTGGTAAAGGCGAACATAACTGGTAGGTATTTTGATATCAAGGTTGATATGTTGCCAGATGACGACTACAGACAATATTTAGAGGGAATGGTTCAAACGGCTCTATCTTCTGGTCAAATTGACTTTGAAACTGCATTTAATATTAGAAATATTAAGAATATTAAGCTAGGTGAACTATATTTGTCAAGAGCTACGAAGAAGAAGCAGAAGGAGGCACAAGAACAGGCTATGCAGAATAGTCAAATGAATGCTCAGTCACAGCAGGAGTCACTACAGTTGAAAGCTCAGATGGATGCTCAATTAGAGCAGATTCAGGGTGAATACAAAGTGAATACTGTTAAGACTGAACAGGCTATGAGAGCAGAGAGTGATATGCAGATGTTCGTTATGGATATCCTAAAGAAATCCTACGAAATGGATAAGCCTTTGACTCCAGAACTTCAAAAAATAGTAGACAACTACTTCCAAGCTCAAGAAGCTAGGGCTATTGCTATGCAACAGCAGATGGCTGCACAGCAAGAGGCTGAAGCCGAGCAAGAGCAAGAACAAGAGCAATAATTGGGTAATTAAATAAAAACAAATCTATGACTTCAAATGAATTCAATCCGTTTGCGGAATCCACATGGAATGAGGAACCGCAGAACGAGCAGACAGATTCTTCACAAGAAAAAGAATCACTAAATTCGCAAGAAAGTAATACTGATGACTCAGAAAAATCAGATGTCGAGGGTAAGAATGATGACGGACAGCCAGAAGGGAAAGCTTCGGATGATTCTGGGCAAGAGCCTTCAGGAGACGGCAATGCAGCTGGAAGCGATGATTCGCAGGAAGAGGATGAGGACTTTCAACCTGAATTAGACTTCAAGAACGAAGTTTCTAAGAAGGTATTCGATTCAATAGTATCCGGTAACTACGCAGAGGTTGCTCCTATCATATATGAGCAGACCGTATTATCTAATCTTGATAAGCTATCAGACGAAGAGGTTTTGAAACTGATGATTCAGTACGAAAACCCAGACATGACTGATACCGATATTCAAAAGGAATATAACGACAGATATTCTCACGAAGAGGAAAAAAAGGATACATCCTTTATGACCGAAGATGAGGTGGCAGAATACAATAAGTCCGTTGAAAGAGCTAAGAAAAGAGCTCTTAAAGAAGTCAAGAAGGATGCAAGAGATGCTGTAAAATACCTATCAGAGAAGAAGGTTGATATTGAGCTTCCTAATATTTCTGAATACATGAAGTCTATGGCTCCAAAGTCTGTAGATAATTCAAAAGAGGTAGAAGAGTATAATAAGTACATCCAATCTGAAAGAGCTAAATACGAGTCTAGCATTGACAATGGATTAGAGGCTGTGAAGCCTTTTGAGATGGATTACAAGGATGATGATGTTTCCTTTAAGGTAAACTTTATACCTAACAAGGAAGACCTTACTAGCATGAAGGATGACCTAAAAAAGTTCACTTTAGAGGACTTTTACGGACCTAGATACTATGACGCAGAAAAGGGCGAGTACAAGACAAGTGCACTTGCCGAAGACATATATTGGCTAAACAACAGGGATAAAATCATAAAGTCTATAGTATCTCAGGCTGTAAGCTCCGCTAAGGCTAATATGCTGAAGAACATTAAAGGTGTTTCTATAGGAGATTCCCCTTCATCTAGGTCATCTTCTCAGAGTACTAAGAGTGACGTTGATGCTTGGGTTGAGAAACTTTATAGCATGTAAACCGACCCCTTCCCATGCAATATACCCGGTCTGCAGGTGCAGCCGGGTTTTTTGTTTTATAGATATAAAAAAAACATCCTATATTTGCATTATCTATTTGGCAGTACGCCAAGCTCTTACGACCAAGTGTGGTCAGTTTTACAAAAATCATTTATTGGATGTGCGGTTTCGCATGCGAGTTCGATTCTCGTAAATGAACCAATTTTATTTTTAACAATTAAAAGTGCATAAAAATGCCTATTAATCAACCTTCTGGCGTACAACTTGGTACTGGTGTTGGTCGTCAGTTTGTGAGTGACTTATCACTCTTAAAGCCACAATTCTATGACAAGTTCGTAGAAAAGTATGGCAACCAGAACTACACTCAGCTTCTTGAGATGATTGGATTGAAAGCTGTAGTACCGGGACGTGAGTTTTTCCACTTCGAGTCTTACGGTAAGCTTCATTCTTCTATCAAGATTACTGCTGCATCTACTGTATCTGTAACCAACTCTGGTGTTACAGTTACTTTGACTGCTGGTTCTCACTACAATAGTGGTGCTCAATCTCCAGTTCGTGTAGGTGAAGTTGTTGAAGCTGCATCTTCTGGTGTTCAGTACAAAATCACAGGTGTTAACAAAACAACTGCAGGTGCTCACACAGCTACTATCGTTCCGTTGAAGAATGCTTCTTCTACTTTGGCTGCTGGTGAAATTTTGTTGTTCCGTGGCGTAACTGAGGCTGGTGAAGCTTCTTCTGCTGCTGACACAATTGCTAACCTTACAGAAAAGAAAATCTTCACAACTACCGAGATTCGTGAAGATTACAAAATCACAGACCGTGCTAAGATTGAAGAAATCTACCTGAATTTTGAAGGTGGTTCTTTCTACACTTACAAAGGTTTGGATGAGGCTGTAAGACGTTTCATGAACAATAAAGAGTTCAAGCTTATCTTCGGTTCTGATGCAGATAACATCTCTGGAACTGTAGGTGCTAAAGGTCTTATTCCTCAAATTGAGGCTGGTGGACAAACTTACCAATACGATATCGCTGGTAACACAGTTGGTTTCGGAATGGAAGATTTCCATAACCTTGTTCGTCAAATTGACTTTAATGGTGGTGCTCAAGAATACCATTTCTTGATGGATTCTTACTTGAGAACTGCTGTTGATGACTCTTTGTTCGCTAAATATCAGAATGGTGCTATCGTTTGGGCTAACGCTGGTGGTTCTCAGGATTTGGCTGTTAAATACGGCTTCGATTCTTTGAAGATTGACGGTGTTACCTTCCATCTGAAGAAGTACTTGCCTTTCAACTCTGAGGCTATCTACGGACAGTCTTTGGCAAGTAACGGAAACAAATTTGACTTCTACGGAGCTTTGATTCCAATGAAAGAAGGACGTGATGCTCAGTCTGGAGATAAAATCCCAGCAGTTCGTATCGTGTCTAACGAAGTTGAGTCAGGTAAGGAAGTTAAAGTGTGGGAGACTGGTGCTCTTGCTAAGGTTCCGACTTCTGACAAAATGGAATTGAACGTGCATCACATGGCTTACTGCGGATTGCAAGTTTTCGCAGCTAACCAGTTCATCGTTGTGAAGAAGTAATAGTGTCATAGTTTAATCCCAATGTACCCCTGCAGGTTCTCCTGTGGGGGTTTTTTTATGCATTATTTTGTAATAAACCAACAAAATGACTATCTTTGTTAGTATTAAACTAAAACGCTATGGCACAAAAAACTAAGAGAACCTTAGATGATAATGGTAATCTTGTTGTTGAGCAAGAGCCAACAATGGAAACGGCACTAAGCTCAATCACCCTAGAAAAGAAAGAAGTTAAAAAAGAGCCTAAGACTTACGTCTTTAAGCTTATCACAAATGCTTCACCTAATGACAAGAAGCAGTTCCCTCCAAGATTTATGTTGGCTAATACCGACATCGTTTTTGATGAGGAGGCTGGTTACAAAAGAGCTATGCGATATCTTCCGGGAATCAACACCTTATGGGTTGACGAGCAAGATAATCTCCCTGAGAATATCGTTAACCGCAGACCTTCTATCACTTTTGTAGACGGATTCTTATATGTACCCGCTACGGATAGAATGCTTGTAGAGTTCTTGACAAAAAGTAACAGGTGCTTGAATGCGGAGCATAGAGATGCTAATATGCCAGCAACATATGAGATTATGAACTTTGAGGCTATCTCAAAGAAGAATATCCAAAATGTAAAGACTAAGCATGAGGCTATGAAGATTGCACTCTCTGCGTCAGAGCAGTCAATGCTTGAACACATTGATTATCTTGGTATCACTAAAATCAATGCACAGGGGATAGAAAAAGACTCTGATGAGCTTCGTGTTGAGTATGTATCTGTGGCTGAAAATAGACCAGAATTGTTCCTTAAATCCTACAATAATCCGACTACAAAGGCGTTCCATTTGGTTAAAAATGCCTTGGAGTCTGGAATCCTCACCGAGAGCATAACTCCGGGTCAGGTTCATTGGGCAGAAAGTAGAGGTTTGGCAGCTGTAATCCCAGCAGGTGAAAAAACAGTTGAATACCTTGTTAAGTTCTGTTTTAAGGAGGGAGAAGGACAACGCTTCTACGAAAGGCTTAAGGGTCTGTAATTTGTGGTATATTTGCCTTATATTACTCAATAAAACACAATTTTTATGCTTAATGACATGTTAGCAAAAATGGCATCAAAGCTTGGAGCACCCAAGTCAGATGACATGGAACGTGAGGATACGGCTCCAGACCCTAACGGAGAAGATAATCCTATTGACAAAAGATACAAGGCTGGTGCAGTAATTTCTAGTTTAAGACCAAAGCTTATTGAAGCTCTTAGAAAGAAAGACCCTAAGAAGTTCGACTCTTTCATGGAGCAGTATAATACGATACTTAAAGACCAGACTTCTTTGGTTAGACAAGGAAAGTGGGAAGAAGGAAAGAAGAAGCTCATGGAAGCTCAAGACTTCGCACAGAAATCTGACCTAGAAACATACTTGTCCCCAGATGAAATCAAGAAGACTTTAGGTAATGATTATGATGCTTTCCTAAAAGCTACTATAGATATGGGGCTTGCACAGAACCCAGAAGAAAAGAGTAAAACTCTTGTTGGCTCTAAGGAGCAAGGTAAAGTAGGTGGACTAGGAGATATTAAGTTTGGTAGAAGATTTGCTACTATGTTGGCTCCTACTGGTATTGCTGGTGAAGGTTACAGAAAGACATTCAAGTATGACCCTTCAAAGAAGACTGTAGAACTTGACACCGAGAATACATTCATCTTAGACGATGCTAAGAAGAGAATGAAAGAGTTAGGTCTGTCCAATTTGGATGATTTAATTAAAATGGATGTTTCTGGTAACAAGCCTATGATGTTGGCAGGTGAAAGAGAATAATTGGCTTTCATATTATTAATTCAATACGGGGGGCATTGCCCCCTTTATTGTTAAAAATGTTAATTTTGTAGTAATGGCAACAGTTCAGCAATTATATGACACGACCCAATACCTTATAAACAAGTACGATGGGTCATTTATGTCTCAGGATGAGTTTCTTCAGGCATACAATTTAGCATCTACCGATTATTTCAATTACTTGATTGACATGTCTTACGCTGTAATGAGTAGAAATAACATATACAGCACTCCGACAAATGCGGATAATCAGACTACCGAAACATTATCCCCTTTCTTAGTTTTTGAGCAATTATTAGCTTCCCCTTATAACAAGCCAGCAGACTATGCTAGAGCCATCTATTTAAAGACGGCATATCCCGGTCAGGCTCCTATGAATGGCAAATTTGCAACTAGGATTGAACCAACTGTGCTTGATAGCAAGTTGTATTCCGATATAGATTCTCCTAATGCTGAAGACCCCGTATATATTGAGTCTGGTGGTAGTTTTTTCTTTTATCCATCTAGCCCCTCTGTTGGTGTTTGGCTTACTTATTACAAAAAGCCTATAAGGAGAATTGCTGTAGACGGGACATCTGTTGAATGGGCTGATAATAAAATTAACAATGTTCTATTTCGAGTTCTTGGATACTTAGGTATTAACCTGAAAGACCCAAGTTTGATTCAATTCGGGAACATCAAAAAGGTTGACGCATGAAAAGAAGACAAGCTATAGAATTGATAAAAAGAACCCATTATGGTGGGTTGGTTCCAGTTGATGCATCTCACTCAGATAGAGAAGTCAATATTCTGCTCAACATGGGTATAGCTATTGCTGCCCAGAGAGCATACATGGGTAATATTCAAGTTGATAATGAGGAGTTTATTGGGGATGCTTTTTACATAACAATTACAGGATTAACTATAGAATCAGATAATTCTGTTGAGCTGGCTTATACTCCTATTAGTGCTAAAATCGGTGTCGCTATCTCAAACATTAAAGTAAGCGGTCTTGAAAAGCAGCCTATGCCTATCTCATCTCACGAGATTTTTTTATGGGATGAACTTCCTGTAGAAAAAGGACGTATAGGATACTACATAAACGGAAGTAGGCTTCAGTTTTTATCTAAGATTCCGTTAACAGATAAAACAATGTCTGCAAGACTTGTAGGAACCCCGGATTGGAATACATTAGAAGAGGAATTAAATATTCCTGCAGATAATATTCCATTCGCTATTGACTATGCAGTTGGAATGCTTGATAAAAGAAGACAAGAAGATTTAGCATCAAGAACAGGTAAAGAATAAAAAATGAAAATATCAAAGGCAATATACAGGTATATATCTCAAGCTGGCTATAATAATGGTCACTATAGGAGATTGTACGACATAGCTGTACGGGGTACCAAAGAGATAGGTCTTGATGTTACATCATCTCCTAAGACCATAAGACTTAATGTACTGCCTAATAAAACGGTACAACTCCCAGCAGATATGCTAAACGTATTGAATGTTGGTGTTGTAAACAATGTTGGTCAGATAGCGTCTATAATGAGAGATGATACTGTTACTGCTTTTAGAAAGTTACAAACGGAGACATCAAGATTTAATGACAATGATTTTGCTACAGCTCCTATTGACAATACACGATTAAGAGATTTTGCTTACTTAAATTCAATAAACGGAAGCTCAGACTACAAAGCATTCGGTGCATACACTAAGACTACGTTTATTGGCACATATACCATAGACGAGGACACTATGATTTTAAATCCAGAGTTCCCGTATGACTATATCATAGTTGAGTATATGGCAACAATAGATGAAGAGGATGTGGAGATTGCGGATATTGCTGAAGAGGCTTTGATAGCTTATATAGCTTGGAAAGATTCTCAGTATATGCCTACTGGAAGAAAAATGAACTTATCAGAGAAAACAATCAGAAGGACAGAATTTTATAACCAGAAAAGACTTCTTAAATCTAGAGTACATCCTTTCCTTCCTTCCGAAGCTAGAGATGTTTCTTTTGACAACGAGAAGCTTATCGTTAAATAAATATGGCACAATTTTCACAGCCTAAAAGCATTAATGGTGGTCTTAATACAGACTATGACAATGAGTTATTGCCATCTGGTGACTACATTGATGCTAGAAATATAAGCACCTATGGTGGCGTAAATAATATAGTTGGTAATGCCGAAATTCAGTTAAAGGATTTAGACGGCTCTACGAACTTTTTTTTAACAAGCAGCCACGTTGTAGTAGGCTCTGTTACAAATACGCTAAGAGATTCTATTATTTATCTTATAGCTCATACGGGTGGGAATCACTTAATAACTGAGTATAATCAGATAACTAATATCCACTCAATCATTGTAAAGTGTGGAACAAATGCACAGAGTGCAGCAATAAACTTATCAACAACTGTTCAATGTCATAACCCAAGAATTATCAATCGTGCAGATACTTCAGAAGAAGGTGATTTGCTATTCTGGCTTGATAAAGACGGAGTTCCAAGAAAGCTAAATATAAGAAAAGCTAAGACGCTTGGCTACTTTGGCAACATCATTGAGGAGTTTACAACGGTTATAAAGAAGCCACCTATGTTCTCTCCGTCAAATGTAAACCTAGTTAGGGTTAGTGACGGAAGCTTGATTGTGCAAAATAAAATGTACCAATTCGCATATAGGTACATATACGATGATTATGAGAAATCTGTTTTTTCACCGATTTCAAATACTCTTATCCCATACTACATATTCAATGAAACCAACATTATACCTACTGATACTTCTATAGGGTACAATGCGGTAAGGTTTACAATACAATCTGGCTCTGCAAACGTAAAGGAGATTGAGGTAATCTATAGGGAGTATTTTGATGGAATATGGAGCAACTTTTACACCATAGATACTATAGTATCAACTGGCTCTCCTATAACATACACCTTTACTGGTGCTGGTCAGAAAATACCTTTAGATAATTCTGAGGCACCAGATGTTTTGCAGTTTGACTATGTTCCTATTTCAGCTAAGGCTCAGGAAGTAGTAAACGGAAATGTTATAACATACGGAAACTTTAAAGAAGGATATAATAAGTCAAACATATCTTCTACTGTTGGTCTAACATCTTCAAATTACGTTAGTGATAATAAGATGTTCTTTGACGACAACTTGAATCCAGCATCTAATATGATACTGAATCCGGGCGGTAAGTATAAGATTGGAGTGGTATACCTTGATGAGCATGGAAGAAATGTGGGTGTGTTTACTGGGAATAGCATGGTTGTTGATGTACCACATATCCATTGGTCTCCATCTCTTTTAGCTGCCGGAACAGGTACTGCTTGGTGGAATACAAGACAGACTTATTTACCATATATTCAGATAAGCTCTGCAGCACCATCTTGGGCTAAGTATTTCAGACTAGCTATTACAGAAGATAATAACTATGAGTCAGAGGTTATAACAGATGTTATAGATTTTAAATATGGGGCACTCAGTACAAGCGGTTTAACCTGTAGTCTTACTAACATAAGCATACTACCTCAGCCTAATGGCGGACCTGCTGCCGACATACCATTTTATAAGTCTTATGGAAGTCATCAATTCTTAAAGGTAACATATAGTAATTGTGACACAAATGCACCAACAACCTCATATTACGATATAAGTCTAAATCCGCATTCATTGACATATAGGAATAAGCCTATCAATGACCCCGGAAGGATGATTTTTGAGTACAAGAAGCTTGTTTCTGCTGTAGAGAATACGGATTATACTGTTACCGTAAATACTCCACCACAAGCTGGAGGATATACAAATTCAATACCTACTAATGATTTTCAGCCAACTATAATATCACCATCTGGTCAGTCTACAGTATGGACAGTAGAGTGGAGGTATGTTGGCTCTACTAATACATATCAAGATGTAAGATTACAGGTTTACTATACTGGTAGTATATATGGAGCAGCAAGACTCCCATCTGACCCTACCGCATATATAAATCTTACCAACCCAGATACAATAGTTCCCAATCAGAACTTCCTGTTCTATACAGATTATAGAGTACTAAACTCTGGTGACTATATAAGTCAGGCGTTTATTTATTCAGCAAATGAGTATGCACAGGGGGCTAGTGGAACTGTTACTGTTACAAACACATCAGCAGACATTATTTATGTTTCCTCTGGTGGTGCTTCAGTAGCTATAAATCCGGGTGCTTCTGCACAGATTAGTGTTCAATACGGATATACGATATCTGCTTACAAATATCAGACAGTTACTGGTTCTGTGAGTGATTCATATGTTACTGTTACTATTGTAAATAGCGGTGTTCTGCCGTCTAATGACCAAACGGTTCCAAGACAGTTGGCACTTAGAATAAACAATCTTGGTTATACTTTCCAGAGTGGTGATGAAATATCTATAGTTTATGATTACTATAAGAATAAACTACAATCTGGTGCGTATGATGGTATAGGTATCAACGAAAAGGTTTTCAAAGTAATAGACCTTCTTATAGACCCAGAGTTTTATGAGTCTAATGGAACTACTGTTACACTAGATGGTAATTGGATTCAAGTAGATGAGTCTGCTAAAGACTTTATGACTGCATGCGGTGATACCTCTGGTGCTACACAAATTATTGGTCTAAAGGCAAAGATTCTTAGAAGAAAGAAGATTACTTCTACAGGCTCTCAGGGTGATGTATTTTACGAACTACCACATACGTTCCTTTGTAGCTCATACGTTGCTGGAACGCAAATTGAAATGACACTAGCTGGTGATTCCATGTTTAAATCTGATTATGTGGTTCTTGAGGGTTCAACGGCTACTCCGGTTGGTGGAAAGACGGATTCGGTTCAACGTGTGTTCTATTCAAGTGTACCAACTAAAAACTACTTGATTCAAGAGGACAATCTTTCTCCACTTTTCTTAACTAAGATTAATAAGAACGGAAGACCAGCCGTAGAAGATAAACAAGCTAGACAAAGAGAGTTTCCTGCAACTGTAAGATGGTCGCAGAATCTTGAGTTTAATAGTAATGTCAATGGATTGAATAGGTTTTTATACTTAGATTTTAAAGACCTAGATGCTTCATTTGGTCCTATTAAAAGATTAAGTGTTAGGGATAGAATGCTGAGAACTTATCAAGAGGATAAGGTTGGTATGCTCCCTGTCTATCAGTCAATTATTACAAACGCTGCTGGTGGAACGGATTTGACACTATCTACCGAGCTATTTAATAATGTCCAGTACTATGCTGGTAATTATTCTATAGGTAATGCTACGGGAAGCTTGGTGTCTGATTCTTATGCAGATTATTTTATAGATGATATACGAAAAGCTGTTTGCCGTCTTGGATTAGAAGGTATCACACCGATATCCATTACTACAAATATGAACTCTTGGGCTACAGAAAATATCCTTGATGATGCTAAGTATGTTGCTGGATACGACTCTTCTAACAGAAGTGTTATATTCTCAAGTGAGAAGGGTAGTAATAAGTTCACTATATGCTATTCTGAGAGAACCGAGAGATTCGATTCCTTCTATACATACTACCCGTACACAATTAATTCTCTGAATAACAGACTGTACACTTCTTTTAATACTGGAACTTTATGGGAGCACAAGAGTAATGTTAGCTACTGCAACTTCTATGGAGTTCAGAATGATGCTAAAATAAGGGTGATTCTAAATGAGAATCCTATTGTAAAGAAGATATTTATGACCTTTACGGAAGTGGCAAATAGTTTATGGGTTGCTGATTATGTGAAAGGGGCTGCAAACGTGCTAGATTCGTCTATACCGTATTCATTTTTTAGAAATCAAGAAGGGTTCTTTAATGCTCCTTTCTTGAGGGATAGCGGAGCTGCTACGCCAACAACGGGTAAGCCGATAAGAGGAAACTGGTGTATTATGGAATTAAAAGCTTTAACCCCGTCTAATTATGTAACTTTGCTTATGCTCAAATATGGGTATAACGAATCAAAGATAAATTGATGAGTGGAGACATCATCATAAGGGAGAACGATGACAGGGTGGATGAGCTTGAGGCTTTTATGGCTGATAATTATCAGACTATAGATTTGCCTCTTGTACATAGGTTTACCTCCGGCATGTATATCAGAGAGATATTTATGCCAGCAGGTAGCTTAGTTACGAGCAAGATTCACAAGACCGAACACCCGTTTACTGTCTCCAAAGGAAAAGTGGCTGTGTCTATTGATGGAAAGGAATGGGAGGAGTTTGAGGCACCGTACACAGGGATAACGAAGCCGGGAACGAGAAGGATATTGTATATCATAGAGGATTGCATATGGACGACATATCATGTCAACCAAAGTGATTCTCAGGATTTAGAGGAGATTGAGGAGAGATTGATAGAAAAGAGAGAAAATGATTTGTTAAAAACTGTATTGGAAAATAAAAAAATAGAGTTATGAGTTTCGCAACAATAGCAATAGTAGGTGGTGCAACAGCACTTGCAGCAGGTGGTGTTGGAATCGCATCTGGTGCTTCTAGAACAAAAAAGGCTAAGAAGCAAATTGCTGGTCTTGAGTCTAAGGAGCCTGCTTACAATATACCAGACTTCTATAAGCAAAACATTCTAAAAGCTGAAGAAGCTTCTAGAAAGCAAATGGATTTAGCTAACCAGATGGCTGGTTTAGGTACTGACTTTGCTAAAAAACTTCAAGAAGACCAAAAGAGATTTGCAGAGCAATATACCGCTGGTGCAGAAAAAGGGGCAGCTGACATAGAAAGACTGGGCAAAATGGCTATGATGAGAGGATTAGGTCCTGCTGGTCAGATGGGTGCAGATATTATAGCACAACAGGGTGCTGGTGCTCTTAAGAGTGCTACAGACCGTAGAATGGGTGGTGCTATGGCTGGCGGACTTCTGAGACAACAACAACAAGGAATCAATTCCTTAGTAGGTCAAGCATATCAAGCTCAAACTGCAGGATTAGGTCAGTATATGGGTGCTAAACAATATGGAGTTGGATTAAGACAGCAGGCTTTAGGGCTTGGATACCAAACCGGAGTAGAGGCTGGAAGGCTTGGATTTGGTGCACAGATGTCTGGATTAGAGGCTGTTCAGAAAGCCGGATTAACTGGATTTGGATTAACCTCTCAAGCTGGAAACATGTTGGCACAGGCTGAACTAATGAAGCAGCAAGCTGATTGGGAAAAGTGGGCAAACAAATATCAATCCGCTAGAGCAGACTTAGCTCAGGGAAGAGCTCAGACATCTTCTGCTCTTGGTGCTTTGACTCAGCTTGGCGGAACAGCAATGGGAATGTATAAAGGCTAATAATATGAGTAGAAGACTTGAAGTAATACCAACTGGGTATATAGACTATGGTGCTGCTGCACAAAAGTTCATGACTGGGTTTCAGCAGGGCAGAGCTATGCTTATGCAAGAAGAGGAAAGACAAAGACGCTTGCAGGAACTTGAGAATCAAAGAGCATCTATAGCTAATACTATATTCAGACAGCATCAAGCTGACGTAGAAAGATTCGGCACAGACCTTTCTACTTCAGAGAAGCAAGCTTTTACTGCTCAGTTTGATGGAATTATGGAAGCCAATCGTGGCGTTCAAGATTTTATTTTGAAGGGTGGTAAGGTTAATTCATCTGAATATATAGCACTTCAAGATGCTATAGAAAAACAGAAGAAAGACTTACAGATGCGAATAGGTGCGATAAAAGAGATAAAAGACGGCATGTCGCAGATAGTAACTCTTCAAAAATCAAAGTATGAGGGATTTGATGGAGACGCAGCTACCTTGACAGATATGTACAACCGTGTTCTTAAAGGAAGCTATATACCTTCTATAGATATTCCAAATAAAACATCTATTACGCAAAAAGCATTTGTTGCACCGGGTGTTGTATACGAATCATATATTCCAAAGATTTCTGTTAATCAGCAAGACCATGTGGTAAAAGATTCTAATAAAAAAATTATAAGAACAGAGAAAAAGCAGATGCCTGTTTATTCTGATTTGGAGACAGTTGCGTATGATGCTGTAAATGCTCCATCAGTTAATTCGTCTGGTGTAATGAGGGATTTCAATAATTTCAAAACATTGAATAAGGATGGTCTGACTAAGGATTATCAAACCAGATACGATTTGTACAAAATGTACATGAAGGACAGCAACAAGCCTGAGAAAGAAATTAAGGACTTCCAGCCAGTTGACTATGTAATGATGGAGATGATTGCTAGGAAGTATAAGCCTGCACCAGATGAAGCGGAGAGATTCTATAAAGAAAGCTCTGGTCGTGGTGGCGGTGGTACTATTTCAGCTGAACAAGCAGCATTAATGAACAAGATGATTGCAGACTATTTTAGCGGAGATGCTAAAAAGAGGACTGGCGTTGTTGACAAACTAGCTGGAGGATTAAAGACCAAAGGATGGTCTATGGGCTTCAAAAATAATGCATTCGATGCCAGTAAAGGAGCCGATGAGTGGAATGAAAAGGGTATAAATTACAAGATTGGTATTAATGAAAACAACGAAAATAGGTCTGCATTGATGGCGGTAATTAAAGCTTATTTCTCCGCAATAGGAAGTGCTGGAGTTATGCAACGATAAATCTACTATCTTTGTTAATATAACAAGGATATGAATTTTGAACAAAATTTTAGCCCTTTAGACACAGAGAGTTCCGAGTATCAATCTATAAATATAGTACCACTCGTAGAGCCTATTTCTAATCAAACAGACCAAGAGGAGCCTAAGCTACCTTCACTATCTGAGAAAGCTAAAGGAGTAAAGGATACTATGCCCCCACAGGTTAAGGCTCCAAACTTTGAGAACCTTAAGCTGACTACATGGAAACAGACTGGTGGTCAAAAAATAATTGATGTTGTTATTACTCCTCAGATACAATCTGTATACGATTCATTTAAGTACTCTCAGGATTATATCAATGCTGTAATTAAGGATAAATTAGATACCCTACCACAACAATCACAAGAAAGAGAAAATCTTAGAGGATATATCTACAAAGCCAATGAGGCTAATACCGTAGAAACAGGTGCTGTCAGAACAGAACTCGTTTATAATATGATGAACGAATTTTCTGACATTCAAACTAATAATAGAACAAGAGATTCATTTATAAGAAGCCAATATAGTCCAGCGTATCACTCCGAGTCAAAAGCACTCAGGGATGAGTACGAATCTTCTGAGCTAAAGGGTTTTCTTTCAAAAAGACAATATTCTGCCCTTAAATCTCTTTCATATGGAAAGCAGGCAGACTATCAAGAATATATCAAGGTTATAACTGATGATAAAGCTCCTGCGGTAGACAAAGAGTTAGCGTTACTTAATCTAGATAGAATAGGAACAGGTATAGATTTAGACGCTTCTGCTAAACTGATATTTGACGCTAAATCTGGTCAGATTGATAAATCAAAAATCAATGAAGGGGTAAATCTATACAACAAGTCTACATCAGATTTTGCATCAGTTGACGAAAAGATAAAAACACTTGAGCTTAATAATCCATACAATCTAACAGTAGCTAAAGGGATATTTAATCGTGCTATCCAAAGAGGATTAGCCGTAGGTGCT